>Ga0325404_1002409_pt1 | contig 20078 bp, 12 predicted proteins | sample PopdelMetagenome_18_FD_205664 | JGI IMG/M metagenome (GOLD analysis project Ga0325404, IMG submission 205664) | Populus deltoides microbial communities from Bellville, Georgia, United States - Xylem-Control-R1 | ecosystem: Host-associated > Plants > Phyllosphere > Stem > Wood/Secondary xylem... | reverse complement strand
AATCTTAAATTTCAATCATGAGAATTCTGGAATCCTTGAACCAAAAGTCACTAACAATTACACCCTAGCTCCGTTGTCAAACATGACATAAATGATAATTCGGTTCATTAGGATAGTAATTCAATAATGATAGTTGATCAGTAAGTCAATAAATATAAATAAAGATAAAAAAAATTATTGTCAAAAATATAAATACTCTAATATTTTAAATTTATCTAGTTCAATTGGTGTCTAGTTATTGAGTTTATTTGAAACATGCCTAGCTTTTTTTATATATATAAAAAGCCTACTAATATGATTTGGTTTCATGGTTGTTGTTACCATACCAACACACTTGGGAAGCGTTTGGTTATTTTCTCGGGACAGAAGAGACATAGATAGTGAAGACAAATTAGACAAGATAGAAAAGAAGACTGAGATAGAATTGTATCTGGTAGTGATATACAAGATAAAATTACTATTTTTATATCTTGTTTAGTTATGGTAGGAAAGACAAAATAAAATATGAAAAAAAGTCTATTTTACCCTTAATATGTATTGTTGTCAAATTTACATATTTTAAAAAAATAATTTGATAGTTTTTTTTACTTTAGTTTATATTGAGTGTTGAAATTAATAATATTATAATAACCCTAGTTACAAGACTAAGACTGCCTTTATGGGTTGACCCGGAACCTAGATTAGTTCAAGTTTAAGCTTCATTGTTCATATAAAGGACTGAAAAATAAACCATCGAGAAAATACATGACTAATTTCAAATTCATGAAAATTTTCATTTTGATATAAACATTTATTTTATTTTTTTCAGTTCCTAAGTTTAAGAGAGAAGAGAGAAAGTTGTTGAAAAATAGCGAAAGAGAGAGAAAGTTGTTGATTGTCTCTATTTCAACAACTAAAATGGCCAAGCTTGGTGTTAGAGTTCTATTTGACGAGATGAGTTTGATGGTAGTGGTATTTGTTTTCCTCTAGATTAACTAACATACTAAAATATCTAGGGTATAATCCCAGTTGTGTTCATTGTTCATATGAACAATGAAGTAGTTGGAGGTTTTTTTAAAAAAAATTTCAAACTTTATCCCTTTGCAATTAAATAAATTTATAACGTAATTAGATAGAATTATACTTTAAATTATGGAAAAAAAATACCAAATTAAAATATAGTGGATTGAAAAGTAAAACACGGAGAAAATATATGACTCACTCCAAATTCATAACAATTTTTATTTTGGTCCAAAAGTTTATTTTGCTCATTCTTAATCTGTGGGTTTGAAAGATGATAGTGAAAGAGGAAAAAAGTTGTTAATTGTCACAATTTCAACAACCAAAATGGCTTAGCTTGTGTTAAAGGGTTCTATTCGATGGAGTTTGATGGTGATGGTTTTTTCCTCTAAGCATAACAGGAATGAAAAATTGAGTTCATTTTTTAAGTTCGGAATTCAGTTGTCTGTTTTTGTTTATAGATAATTTTGAGGTGTGTTGGGTGGTTTATATTGGTTTTATGATGTTATTGTGTTTTTGGGTGAAAATTTCTTAAAAAATAAAATTTTAGGCCAAAAAACACATCATTTGATTTTTTAGCCACCACAATGATATCAAGATTTGAGGCACTAATAAGTGACAGCTCATCTACAACTTGAGACTTGTTATTTACTTAATTAAAAAAACAAAAAATGGATAACATGCCATCGACACTTTAGGAAAAAAAACACAGGCACGCATGGGCTTCTTAATTTAATCTAGGCCCACACGCTTAAAAAAAATACCATTCAATTTTTACTTTATTTTCAAATAAGAATATATCAATCTTTTTATAATAATACCAAAAAAAAATTTATAGCTCATTATTATTAAAAAAATCTTTATCCAGTTGTTTTTATAGTAGCGTATATTTTTATATTGTTATCTAACTAGATAACAAGGTTTATATTTATTTTATAGGAGTAAAATTAGTCAAACAAACTTTTTATACAAACATACATGCCAGATATTGTTTTAATAAAGAGTAAATCACTTAAAATACATTGGATCCATATTTTACCATTTAAAGTAAATGAGTAATGCATCAATGTATAAAAAAATTAGTAAAAAACTATTTATTTATATAAATCACTTTTGAAGAAATATTAAAAATTATTTATTTATTCATTAAAAAAGAATGACACCATTTCTTTTTTTTCTCGGTCCTTTAACAAAAAAATCAGATGTTGGATTAAAAAAATGATACGTAGAAAACAAACAAATAAGCCGAAACCAAAAACTATCGTTAGAAGTATGGGTGAGCAAAAACAACTAAAAAACTGATTAAACTGAGAAAACTAAAAAAACCAAACCATGAAAAAAAACCTAATTAAACCGAATAGAATATTTAGAAAAACTTTCAGTTCAGTTCGGTTTTGATTTTGTAATGTTGAAACTTATAAACTTCAACCAAATCGAATTGGTTCAGATTAAAAGAAAAGATATTATAAATAAAAAAATACTTAATATTCTAATAACCCTAGCAGCCACCCCTCCCTATAGAGTCTCTAACCCTAGGCTTATTCTTTTACGTTCAATAGCAAGTAAAAAAAAGCCCCCTGCTCTGACCCCCCCTTGCCGAGCCTCTTTGGTACAATTGTATTCTTCCCAACACTTTTCTCTATGTGAAATAGTTGGAATGCACCTCCAACCCCATTTCTTTTCACTTCTGTCATCATTGCCTTTCTTGGAAAATCCTGCAAGAATCAAACATACAAACCCTTTTTTTTTTTTTCTTATCATTCTCCAAACTCAAAAGGGTGGTGGATAGGTGGTCATTATATAACCTGTTTTTTATGTGGATCTGGGGATTGATTCCACAACTGGACATATCTAAGCCAATTAGATTTCTTCTTATGATCGTTGTTGTTGATGTTGTTGATACTCTTGTTTCTCTTATTATTGTTCTATTATTGTTCTTCATGATGATTATTATCATTTTCTTCTTGGATATGAAACTCTGATTGTTGTTGTTCAGCAAAAGTGGATTGGAGGCGCTCGTTTTACTTGAATTTGACTGCATATTCATCATACATAATAATCATGTATAGGTTTTTTTTTTTATATAAAGAACCGAACCGAACTAAAACCAGTCGGTTGTAATCGGTTTCAGTTTATTTATCTATTTTATACAAAATTTTATTTAGGTGTTTTTATAGATAAAAACTAAATCGAACTGAAAAGGATAACCCATGTTCACAAGCTAACGTTAGTAATAACTTGTGTTAATTAAAATGAGATTTATAACAAATTAGTAATATGAGTCTCTCACTTCAAGAGAAAGTAAACAATCTACAAATCCCTGCTTTCAAAGAAACATTTGAAGAGTAGCCCAGATGAAATGACGTCATACTTCTAGAGATAATATTTTCTCGTCGCGGGGACACAACAACTACATGATATGTCCTGCAGCACTAGAATGGTACTTACAGCTAAGGTTTGGCTCGTACTAGTTAGAGTAAAGTGGCTGAAGAGACGCCAAAGGGTCGAGAGCTACATACTCGATGCTTAGTAGCTTCTGGTATATCTCATTTAGGGGTAATGATTGTCATAATCCAATTTCTTATTTTTTTAAAAAATATATATTAATAAAAAAGGGTAAATTAAAAATAATTTTGAGAATTGGGTCAAGACAACACAAATTTAAAGTTTGAGGACTAATAAAGAGGAAATTATAAAATTAGAAGTCAATTTGGCTAAAACTTGAAAGAATTGATGAGTTTAAGGACTTAATTAAACTTTGAAATTAGTTTAATTAATGAAATAAGGGGCTTAATTAAAGAAATATCAAAGTTTAGGGTCAATTTGGGTCAAAATTGCAAGAAATTAAATTCCAAGGACCAAAGTGAATAGGCGTTGATATTATATGGGGGTTAATTGATTTTCCACGGGTCAAACTTTTGAAATAATTAAAAGTTCTCAATTAAGGTCTGAATTGATTAAACTAGAAACTAAGGACTATTTTGTAAATAGCGCTAAAATCCAGGGGTAAAATTTAAAAAAAAGAAGAAGATTTCCATGAATAAAAGCCCAATTGCAAAATTTCAGAACTTTATGGGGCAAATTGAGTCAAGAGAACGATGTCGTTTTGGAATCAATTGTTCATCCTCTTCCTTCTTGGAACAGAGGAACCCGCCTGCAAAAAAAAAAAAAACAAGACCAATAGTCTCTGCTAGACCCCATCATCTCACCAAATGCAAGCCAGAATGCAGACCAAATGGTCCACTATAAATCCCTAATTGGCTTAACTCATTGTGCCCCCATAATGCGCCTCTGGTGTCAAGAAAACCTATCACCAACAGGCCAACTATAAATCCCGGTAAAAATTAAAAAAAAATAAATATATATATGAAAAAAAAGTCTTAAGAATTGAGTAAATTAATTGATATGACTTGTGCAAGTATGAAATATAAAAATCTGAATTTTGACGAAAAATTACATACCGGCTAATTTTACGTTATAACACATAACTTTCAATCTGGTCATCAGATTAAGTTGAAATTTTGCATGAAGTCTTATAAAATATTATTTTAACCTAGGTTAAAATTTCAGAATTTTTGGAGTATGATAAGAATTTTTTTCAGATAAAAGAACAAATAGCACAAATGATTGTCTTGAAATTCCTTAGGGACCAAAGTGAGACTTTGCCCAAAACAATCCTCTTTACAAGCTGCCAACAATTAAAAAAAAGAAAAGGAAAGAGGGATTGTGCAGCTGGCCAAGGGAAGAAAAATGAGAAAAAGAGGGTTTGTGTTATTTTTCATGGAAATTACTTGAAAAATCAAAAACAAAGTGTAAGATAGAAAGAGTGTTAAGTAATTAAAGAGAGGGTCGATACATTAAGGAGACTTCAAGGAGTTTGAATATTTAAGAGTGCTTTTAGAGAAAGAAAAAAAAATTGAGCTTAGACGGAAGTGTGAAGGAAAAGAACTTGATTCAACTTGTTTTAGCTTTTGATTCTTCATTCCTTAAGGGTAAGAAAACTTTCCATGATGGTCCATTTTATTGTTTTTCATGTTTGTTATTGGATTGAGTAGAATTGGTATTATGTGAAGGTGGGTTCTTGATGTTATGATGGTTTGAATGCATGGATTTATGTTAATTACATGTTTATTAAAGGAATAAATGGTTGGGCTTGTCATTAATTAGGTTAATTTGGGGAAAAAAAAGAAGAAGGTATTTCTTCCTCTTAGTATTGGGAATTTTGGCCAAGGGTGTTTTTTTGGGGTGATTAGGTTGTTGAATTAATAACAAATAAATTATATTTAGTTATGATAATTGAGTATTTGATGATTGAAGAATGAATAAAAAAAAAATGGTTTCCACCTTGGGTTAGCTAGTGATTCCTTGTTATGTTATAAGTAAATATGATCTTATTGTGTTGATTAGTGAAATTTCATACATGGATGCTTAGTTGTTGTTATGTGTGATTATGGAACTCTTAGAAAGGTGAATTTGGCCATGGAAAATATAAGAAATAAAATTTCAAGCTTGAAAAGATTAATGAATTGTATTTAAATAGTGGAAGAAAAATAAAATGAAATGATGTGTTGAATTAGGTGTAAATGAATTAAATTTCCTTTGATTGTTAGGAAAAGTTTTATAGTGATATAAGATTTCCTTATAATTGTGGTGAATTAAAAGTTTAGGTGGATGTAGCATTGTTTGAATTATTTGTGGAATTATTAAAAAACATGAAACTATGTTAGAATAACCACAATAGTTTTGGATGTTAAAATTATATTGATCGAAAATCTTATTATGTGATGAAGTTTTAAGAAAATTATTGAGTGATAAAATATTGAAATCATAAGATCTTTCAAATGGAACAGGAGAGGTTGGAGGCTCCAGACAGCAGCAGGGAGTTACTAGTCAAGCATTACCAACAGGTAGGTATCCAACATCTTGAATTTTTATAGAAAGATTAATTGAAAAACCAATGTTAATTTTAATTAGAAATTCTGTAATTTATGTTTGATGTTAACGAGTGAATTAATGCCCGGTAATTGGGCGGATAAATTAGTACTGGTAATTGGGTGGATGAATTAATGCCCAGTAATTGAGAGTGAAATAAATGCCCGGTAATTGGACGGATACATTAGTACCGGTAATTGGGCGGATGAATTAATGCCCGGTAATTGGGCGGATAAATTAGTACCGGTAATTGGGCGCATGAATTAATGCCCAGTAATTGGGCAGATAATTTAGTACCGGTAATTGGACGGATGAATTAATGCCCGGTAATTGAGAGTGAATTAGTACCGATAATTAGGCGGATGAATTAATGCCCGGTAATTGAGAATGAATTAGTACGGGTAATTTAGCGGATGAATTAGTATCGGTAATTGAACGGATCAATTAGTACCGGTACTTAAGTGAATAAATTAGTGTCCCTAATGAGGGAGCAATACCCCGTGAAACGACTAAGATTGGAATTTAATGGAATGAATATGGAGGTGTAAGATATTAATGTTTCATAATAAAGTGTGTGTGTGTGTGTGTGTGTGTTATATTCATAATCTAAGTTTTTACTATTTTCTTTATATAATTATTATTAATTGCATCTTGATTATTGGACAATACCTGTTTTTTTTTTTTGTGATGCATTGTTTGGGAAAGAGGTCCAAGATGATTGGACCATGATTATGATATGAGTTGTGACAGGAATGAAGATGTCGATAACTTGGTATAGTCCTGTTACAAGGGAAACTCTGCCAAATTTTACACCGCATAAAATTTTACACTTTTAAATAATTATGTATTTTTTGGGGATGTGACACCAACAATGGCAAGACTGTTGGTGTCCCAATCCCATCAAACTCGGGGTCAATTTTTATCTTCATGTAAGATCACAATCCCAAGAAGATAAGGATTGAGTTTCTCTTAAGGTGGCCTCTAAAAGCAGAGGACGCAGAGAGACTGGAGGATAAAAAAAAAGATAGAAGAAAAAACACAAGAAAAGAAAATAGAGAAGCTAAAGAGACCCTTAACCTTCCCTTATAGCAGATTGTTGACCCAACCACAGTAAAAAAAAAAAACAAAGGAACAGATCTAGAGAGCAGAAGCAAACCCATAACCAGAGAGAATGATGATTAGAGAGAAACAGACAAAACAAAAACGGAGGAAGGAGCATTGCCCAATCCAACACCACCTCGAGTCTTCGTCTTCAAACAACGTTTGAAAGAGATAAGTAATTATTTAAAGCTGAAAAGAACATCTGATCTTCAGGTAATCTTTATAAAAATCCTAAACAACTTTATATCTGTCTAACAGGATCCTTGAGACTTTAAAAAAAAATATTTAAATTTACAGTTTTCATTGCGTGTATGTGTTTCGAGAAATTCAACAATATATACATTAACAATCCCTTCATTGAAAATCTTTTAATTTAGACATTTGAGCATTGAGTGTGTTTGTTCTGTTAAATCATATTTGTTCTCAACATTATAGTAATTGAATATTTGAATGAGATTTGAAACACCTTTTCAATTTTTATTCCAACTTGCACAAATATCTCATAATCAATACTATTTAAGAACGTGTAAGATATTTTTTTCTAAATCACTTAGGGTAATAAATTCTTTATTGATTACTCAAATATCTTTATATAGTTCATATTATACATAATATTTGTTCATTTGTTATCCTTGATTAAGACAACGTGTAATTAAGATAAAAAAAAATAGCATTTTTTATATAAGATAACTTAATGATCTCAAGTCTAAAGATCATTTACACAACTATTACATGAGATTTTCATAGACACGAGTGATCTTTTCATATAGAATCTTCATCCATATTAGTTCAATGTACTTATTACTTACAAGAACTTACATTTTAGTTCTACATATCCTTCGTACCTCAGCTAAAGAAAAAAATTGTTTCCTTTTATTAAAAAAATACATATTATGTACCAATTTCAATTGCTTTAATTAATTTTCAATCTTAATAGAGTATCGAATAAGAATATTTAGAAATAATGTTTTGATACAATAGGAACCCTCATAATTATAAACATTTTATGATTTTCTTTGCAAATTATTTTTGTTTCAAAAATTTTATTTTTACTCTAGACTTATGAATCAAACATAAATTAATATTAAAGATAAAGAATGCCTTTATAAAAAAAAAAAAATGTGTGTTTTTATATAAATAAATTTCATATCAAATATAATCAACTAATTGAATATAGAGCTTATTCACTAAAATATCAATCATGTAATTTTTCCAATCATGAAAATGAATTTCAATGAAAAGAAAAACACAGAAAATGCCCACTTCCATATTTTATCTGATAAAGGTCAAGAGTTGGTCCTAGAAAGGGCAGAGCCAGAGTAAGTTGCTTGCTTCCTCGAATTTGATTAGGCCGTTTTGGGTTTCTCTCCTTTTGTTCTCAAATATGGAATCGTGGATAACGGCACCGTCTCACAGTTTTTCAATGGTCAAAGACCAAGTGAAAATGGTTAAAGAATCTGACAACCATGCAAGCATCCGCATTGTCCAATTTCATACAAAACCTCAGCCTAATCCCAAACTCCAGCCACAAAGCTAACCATACCATATTATCGAAACGAACAATTTTCTTTGCCAATCAAAAACAAGCAAATTTCTAAAGAGAAAAGAAAGTGCAAACCATTGGCTCGAATTGGACCCTTCCACTTGAGACACAACAAGCGGCATGCATGAACCGGGCTCGTCATACATAGCCACATGGCATCTTTATGCCACGTTTCAGCTAGAAGCTCCTGACTTTTCTGGTGCATAGTTTTTGGCCGCTTCACTTTGGCATTTGCGGCTACGTTATCTTGTAATAGGCCGTTTGTTTTTTTGATCAGTGAAGGTGGTGTGGTTAATTTCATGAGCCATGAGCCAAAGCATATAGCTTACTCAGGTTAGTGATAACCCACGAATGGAAGAAATGAAAGAGCAAACCCTCTCCGGGAAGGAATTATCAACCTACAACTCCTTTACACCTTTTATTTAGGCTTCCTTTCTTTACTTCTTATAAAATCTCACACACCATGGATTCTTTCCTTTTCTTTTGATCAAGCTCTCTCTTCACAATAAAAATACCTACTACAATCTTAACCATAAGAAAGGTTAGAAGGAAAAATGTGTCACCCTGGTGTGCTTTCGGTTAGCCAAAGGAACTTGGTGGTGTATCAAAGAAGGCTCGTTTTGCAAGCAGTTGAGACAGAAACTGCACATGCACGAACAGAGGTGGCTGCTGGTGGCGGAAGTGCTATTTCTAGATCGATAAACAAGTGTTTGTGTTCACCCACAAGGCACCCGGGATCCTTCAGGTGCAGGCACCACCGTTCTGATTATGTGTGGAGTGGGAGAATAACAAGAAAGAAGCAACTCCTTGAAAAGGTATGATGTAAGCGTATAAACTGTGAAAGAGAATTTAAAGTGTTTACCTCTTGTTTCTAATGAATTTCGTTTTCATCAACCGCTCCAGTACTTTCGAACTGGGTTGCGTTGTCGTAACAGAACCAACAGAGAAACATGAAAATGGAATCCGTTGAGGGTTCCTTTTTTATAACCAGTCTCTAAATCTCTCCTGTGTTTTTCTTCGTTTGTCTCTATTTGACATTATGTAACACCAGAACTTTCTTCTTTTTTTATTCAAGAAGAAAAGTTAGGAACCTGGTAAAGGGAACTTGAAAAAGAACGGCTTTCTTGCAAAGAATAATTAATCGAATCTTGTCATCAAGTTGACGATGGCGAGCCAGATATTTTTTTAATGTGGCATCGTATAGAAGACACGATAAGTTTAATTAAGTAGGTTTACACTCTCTGCTTTGCTTTGGTAAATTCTATTCTATAATAAACCTTATCAACCAAAAATTGGGTTATCGATTCCGTTTAGTCCCTATACTACCACAACATGTTTAATTAAGTCCTCCTATCAGTTAAGAGTTAAGATATAAGAAGTGTTTGGAGGCTTAACAATTGTATTAGTCATCCTCTCTCTATATATTTATATAATTAGAGTTGTGTATAATATTAAAAGTGTAATACCCACACATGATTTGTGCTATAAGCTATACAAGGTAAACATAATTTTCTATATTTGTATCTTATAATTCAATAGAGTATTTTCTATAATATATCCCCTCTAATTGAAGATGGAGCTTCCACACAAAGCTTGGATAAAAAATGAGCAAAGATCGCAGAAGAAAGCAATTTAGTAAGAACAACAGCAAATTGATCATTTGAAGGAATGAAATGAACATGAATCTTCTGTTTGGCAACTCTATTATGAACAAAATGATTGTCTTCATCGACATGGTAGTGTGAGCATGAAAAACTGGATTGACTTATAAATTAAGTAACACCTAAGTTATCACACCATAGTCTAGTTATAGAAACACTAGGAAACTGAAGCTTTGAAAACAGAGAGCGAATCTATAAAATTTTAACAATTTCATCAGCTAAGGCCTTATATTCAACTTTAGTAAAAGAATGAGCAACAATTTGTTGTTTCCTTGATTTCCATGAGATAAGAGTAGTATTAAGAAACACAAAATACCCATATGTAGATTTGCAATCACCAATATTGACAGCCCAATCAACATTAGTGAAACCATGAAGAGATAGAGATAAACTTTAAGTGATGTGTAGGATATAGGAAACCATGGCCTCTAAATAGTACAAAATATGCTTGATGACAATCTAATACGATTTAGTGGGGGCATACATAAACTAACACACTTTATTTATAACATAGCACAAATCAAGCCTTGTGAAGGTAAGACACTAAAGAGCACAAATAATTTGTTTATAACATGTAGATCCAGAGTACAAACCACTAGATAATATGGCCAACTTTGAAGAAAAAGGAGATACTAGAGTATTAATAGGCTTACAAGAAAGCATATCTGCTCTGTAAAGAATATCAAGAGCATATTTATGTTGGGTAAGCATAAGTCCCATAGATGTTGGTTTAACTTTAATGCCCAAGAAATAATGGATGGAGCTGAGGTCCCGAAGCTTGAACTTTAAGCTTAGTAACAAAATTAGTTTGGTATGTAAAGTTGAGTTACTATCTGTAAGCAAGATGTATAGGATAAATAAAGACATACACAAGCAGATAGACAATATCACCAACCATAAGTAGGATAAATAAAGATGTATCAACTTCAAAGACATAAAATCCTATGGATAACATATAGTCACTCAATTGATCATACCAAGCCCAAAGAACTTGTTTCAAATCATATAATGATTTATGCAGATGACACATATGAGATGCTAGAGTATGATGAGTAAAGCTAGGTGGTTGCTCCATATAAACCTCTTCTTGAAGGATATTATTCAAGAAGGTATATGAACATCTAGTTGATTGATCTTCCAATCTCGAGAAACAACGGTAGTAAATACTAACCAAATTGTAGTGGCTTTAACCACAAGACTGAATATTTCTGAATAATCAATTCCCTCATGCTGAGTAAAATCTTTAGCAACCGAACAAGCTTTATAACACTCAACACTACCATCAACTCACATTTTAATTTTGCATAACCAACAACTACTAACAACATTTACGGAGGGATGATGATTTTTATTACTCATTTTTGACCCCATAAAAAAAAAGAAGAATAGAAAAGAAAATCCAAAATATAAGAGGATACACATGAACAAAGCCCAAAAGATTGTCTAAGATGGTGGTGAAGGACCAAAATAGCAAATGGAAAAGTTGGAGAGCTAGAATGTACAAAATTGACAAAATTAGTGATCCAATTTTGTTCGACAAAAGACCTATTCGGTGAAAATATTGTATTTTGGGTAAAGAAATACAAACTTGAATGAGAATGAAATTAATGAGAATTTTGAAAGGTTTAATTAATTTTATCAGGAATTGATTGCAAGGAAAATCAGTTTTTTAAAGCCAATTCGAGTGTTAATTGGAAGATTTTAAAGTTTAGGGATTGAAATTGAACTTTGAAAAGTTTAATTTGTTAAATCAACAACTTAATTGTGAAAAAATTAAAGTTTGATAGCTAATTAAGGGTTTGATTGAAGAAATTCAAAACCAAAGACCAAATCGTGAAAGGTACGGGATTATAAAGGATGAAATTGACCAAATCAAGGGCCAAATTGAAAAAAATAAAAGTTTAATGGTCAATTAAGGGTCCAAATGCATAAATCAAAAGCTAAGAATGAATATGAAAATTGAGCTAAAATTTGGGGTTGATGATTGAGTTGGACAATGATGAAATTGCATGAAATTAAGAGTTTGGAAGGCAAATGCAATTAAAAGCATTTGGAAAAACATGGATTAAAATGAAATCTATCAGATCCCAAATTAAAAACCCTAATTTCTAGGGATTTAACTTAGACGAAGCGTCGTTCACCCACTATTCATCTTTTTCATTGACAGTTTTAGATGATCGAGTTGACACCTTCCAAGAGCTCGTTATGGAGTTCTAAACCTCCAAATAGCACAAGGTCTTTTTGTAAATGGAAGAAGAATATCCTCTCTATAACCTCATTTCCATGAAATTAGACGTTTACATCACAATTCTTCCATAGAAGTCTCTAACATCTTGTCCTTGATCAACAATCACTACAATTTTAGATTTTGGGCTGATCAAGTTGGCATCTTTAGATAAATGAATTTAAAGCTACATATCTTCAAATTATGTAAGATTGGATCCAAACAAAATATATACACATCCTTTACGAATTTCAGGTGGTTTTCGATGACGTTTATACTAAAGTTGCTCCAGTAAAGTCTCAAAAGTGGTCAACCAAGTCATCCTAGACTGATACTCATTTCTCAAAAACCACCCAGTTTTTCATGTGTTCACTCTGAAAGCTTCTTAAATAGTTCTTATCAACAACTTTAAAACCCTCCTCTTAAGATCAAGGGCCAGAAATAGCTATTTGCCCTTCAAGTTTAGCAAAACCACAAAGTACCCAAAAAACAAAATCACCATTGCAAAACCAGCTTAGTACAAGAGTTTTCAGCTGTTAGCTTTTGTTTAGAACTCTCTCATTTTGATCAAAAGGTTGATCTTTAATCAATATTTGAGGAAATCCATTAAAAAACCTAGAAAAAAAACCCTTTAAATATTCTTAAAAATCAAAGGAGAGGGTAAAAAAACAAAAAGAAAAAACATGAGTAAATACCCTCTGGAAAGACCTTACTATAAAGGTTCAAAAGCTTGACACAAAAGGTCAAACAAGCTTTGAAAAGAATATAAAGGCAAAGGAAAAGAAAGAAGGAAAAGAAAATGGAAGTAGTAGCCTATAGCCATAAAACTTAGAAAAAGGTATAACCCTGTGGAAAGTCTATGTGGCTTGCTCATTCATGCTTTTTCAATGTTTAATGACATTGTTTTTTAATTTTTTTAGCATTATTTTGTGTTTTAGCATTTATGTGAATTGATGAATGAAAATGTTGTTTTCTTTACTTAATGTTGTTTTAAGTTAGTTGTTAATGTTTGTTGAATGTATAAAATGGTGATTGAATATTGTCCTTGTTGAAATTAATATTTTTTGGAATCTACCAAATATGATTGTAGGTATTTGATGCATTTTTTAGGTTGTTAGGTCATGTATTGGGTTCCTACACTTGGTTTTTGTTCTAAAGAGTCAATTTTGGATTGAAGTTTGATGTTTTGTTGGCTGTCAATAGGGCTGCAGTTTTGAAAGTTTAAATTTTAAGCATGTTTTTAATGATTTGATATTCCTAATGTTTTTATAATTCAAACATGTTTGTTATTAACAATGTGATTTATATAAACCAAAAAATAGAAGTTTAGAGATTTAAAGGGTCAATTTCTAGGTTTGGCAGCAATCCATGTTTTCTAGGTAGCCTCGATTCATGTTTTTCATATTCATCTAAAAATCATTATATTAAGTACTAACTTTAGGTTTCCTTTTAAGTTTGCTTTGGTTTTTGCATGTTCGTACATCATCATTAATCAATAATCTAAGTTGTTTTTGCATCAATACATTTTTAAGTGTTTTAATCTTAGGGTTTGGTTTCGGATTGAAACCCATTTTCGATAAAATCGTGTTCATTTAATGATAATCAAAGCAAATAAACCCTTAATTCTTTATCTATGCTTGATTGCGAACAAAACCTTCTTCTTTTTTTTCTTGAAATCTTCTATGGTTTGATGTTTATATTGTTAGATTTAAATTTAAACATTCTTCATTGTTCTTCGTTTTTCTTAGTGTTTGATATGTTTTCATAAGAAATTTTTATAATTTTTATGATTTGTTTAGTTTTGATTTTATTTTGGTTGAAATCTCTTGTTTGGTTTAGCTTTGGTTGAACCTTGGAATGGTTGAATCAATGTTTTTGGGTCGACCTTGTCGGATTAAAATCAAGTCACTTGGTAAAGGCCTGTTTGGTTTGCTAATATTTTTGTGAAAGAGTTTTTGGTCTAAATGGTTATTTGGCAAACACACCCTTAGACTTATTTTTTCCACTTTGTTTTTTTAATAAAAATAGATTTTGTCAGATAAACCCCAAAAAAATCCAAAAAAAATTCCAAAAAATTTAAAAACAAATCTAAAATTATTTGTGGGCCGCTCACATTTTTTTTCAATAATTTTATTTAATATTAGGATTCTATACTTACATTGTAAAGTACGGGCCTACTATTAAAATACCAGTTTTTCACTGAAATTTCATAAAACAATACAAAAAATCCTCTCATTTCAAATATATATATATATATATATATATATATATATATATAATATGTTTTATTTGGTGTGCATACAACCAAGTCTCTAAAAAAAATCATATTTTGAAAAAAATAAAAATATATAGTGAGTTTTGGTATTTTTTTATATATACAAAAATATTTTTACATGTATTTTTTGATTTAATAACTAGATTATTAAATCTATGAGAACTTGGCTAATGTTTCAAGAATCCCCCTTAAAAATTTTAACTCATAAGAATTAATGGTCAGCATTTTGTTATAAATATTGGACCTACAAGTAGGCTGATATTTAAATACCAGAAGTTAGTCAAAAAATTCTCATAATTATTTTAAATATTCACTAATTCTAATTAAGAGTTTATTTCATAATAATACATGAGTTGTGAAAAATATTTTTGCCTTCCATGATAGTTGAACCTTGTAAGGGCACCTACATGGACCTTTCTCATAAGAATTTATCTAGGCGTACAAGCCCATAATAAATTCAAAATGTCAGATTCATTCATAAGAGTAAGAAAAAAAATTTAAGTCATAGAAAAAAATTTAAGTCATAGATTGACCATCAATTAGGAACCCATCAAAACCTTTAAACCACATGAAGATCACACAATGCAGCTAATTTCAGGTAAGGTGTGCTAGGGGTGATAATACATTTTCTAGCCACAACTAATCCCTTACCATAGCTAATTTCTGATAAAATCAATATACTCGAGTCTCCTAATGACCCTAAACTAAACAACTAGATAACAATTTATTGACTCTCACATCGTGAGCCCACGTGCAATAAAAAAAACTACAAATTACGTATCATTGGAATGAAGAGCATAAATCTCATATTGCATGGCGTGACGCCAAACAACATATATATTGGCTTCCTAAAAGTGAGGGGCTAATGATCAAGGAGAGAAGACAATTGTGAAAGAGAAGAGACAGTAAGATGTGTTGTCTTATGCTGTCTCAGGCAAGGAACTCAGTGGTGCTACCGTGATATTTGAGCATGAGAAGGATAATTAGACACAAAAAGTGATGGAAGAGAAAACTTGGAAAGGTCAACCACTAAGTTTAGTCTAGGTAGTGACACAACAACATGGGACTAAAGTGAGCAGTCTGAAACTAGAACAAACTGTAGTAGGCTTCAGTGAGTGGTTCGAAGCTGAAACAAATCGTAGGGTGCCCAAAACAATAGGAGAAGCATGTTCACTAGAGGAAACCAAAGCAATACTTGGAAAGTTGTCAACAAAAGAAGTGACATATAGATATAAATCATTATGATTATAGCATACCGAATGTGGTGTAAGAGAGTTAAAGAATAGTGGTGATGGTGTATGAGAGCGGAAGAATATTGAAAATTAGAAAGTTTGGTGATGTCACAGGTTGCAAAAATATGTTGGTTGATGATAAAGCTTGGGGTTGTATATGTTTAAAAGTCTATAAAGAAAAAGTATTTTCATGAAATTTAACATGTCAAGCAATGTAAACTCATTTTGATGACAGATCAAGACACTGATAATCTAAATGAGAAGACTTATAACCAAGAAATACATGAGAAATAGACAAAAAGCTACAAGCATTGTAAGGTTGAAAGAAGGGAAAACACAAACACCCAAATTTATAAAGGAAATTATAATCTGGAACATATTGGAAAAGGCATTCAAAAGGTGATTTCTTATTCAGTATAGGAGCAAGCATGTGATTAATTAAATAGACAGATGTTTCAAACGCATAGCCTTAGAATTTTAATGGTGTTTTACACTAACCAAGGAAAGTGGGACCAATTTTAACAATATGCTTATATTAACACTCAGTTATGCCATTATCTTCATGAGTATAAGGACAAATTAATTGATAGTGAATGTCAATGTTTTTAAAATAAGTATTTAACTTTCTATACTCGCCTCCCAAATCAGTTTGGTCAGATTTAATTTGTGGAAAACTAACATTTAACTTGAGTTTGAAATTTTTTGACAACCAAAGAAAAAAACCAAATGTATTTAATATGAGCATCCAAAAAAAATAACAAAGTAACAAAAACCATTAAAAGAAAACATATGGGAAGATCCTCAAATATCATTAAATATTAATTCAAACAGAGTAGAAGTTTTATGACTTGTAAGTTCTAATGACAAACAAGATTTTCTCAAATGACATACTTGACAATTAAAATGGACAAATTTCGAGGTGCAAGACACCTTTTTATTTGACACTACTACACTCAAAATTTATGGTCTCTGATGCTCAAGTTGACGATGTCAAACATCAGCAAAGGTAGACATACTTGTAGATAATAAAGCTTGAGGTAAAGACATTGCAGAAGACTTAGAGATAGCATAAAGATCATCCCTACTCCAACTGGAAAGAAGTACTTCCTTGGTTAGTCGATCCTTAACATAAAACACAAATGAGTGGAATTAAAAAAAAAATATTATTTTCAAGATAATTTCTAAACATATAATAAAGGCTTTTTAATATAGGGAACGTATAAGACATTCAATAAGGTAAAAGTATGTTTAGGTGTGTGGATTGTAGAGTAGGTATTATTTGACATAGTAAGTTCCTTATTATCTCCAATATATAGTTGATCAGTGCCTAGATACAGTTATGAATTAATCATATTCAAAAGATTAGGTGCCACATGTTGATTAGCACCCGTATCATGAAAGCAAGTGGTTGGATTAGGACTATAAGGATTATTAAATGCTAAGTTAGCACTCACTTGCATTGTGTGATGTTGTATTTATGGATATTATGGAGCAGAATGGCCCAAACCATAACATAACTGATATTTTATGGGTCATTTATTGTACCACTAATTTGAGAAGGAAAATTGACTACCATGCTCAACCCATTCTGACTTGAACTAAAATTATTATTGCCACATAAAATATCATCATTGTCACGGGAATGATTGTTGTAGATGTGTTTCCTCCATCCATCATGAAATTTGCTCCTAGAACCACGGTTAGAATTATTGTCATAAGATCCTACAAACTGACCATGAGATTGGGGTGGCTAACGTTGAACAAAAAAGGTCGAAGAAGTGCTAGAAGGTGTAGGCAGCAATGATGTTATTGTGTGGGAACCAACAATAGGCGAAAGAGAACTCTTATGAAGGTATTCATGAGTGAGCAAATGACCGTGCAAGTCAGTGTAAGTAAATGGTTCGGCTTTGGTTGAAAAGTTGGTGACCAAGTCTTTAAATTCTCCTCGCAAACCCCCTGAACACATAAAGATCGAAGTTCTCTAACATAATTGGTATGCCAGCGACATCAAGGTCATCATATAAGGACTTGGCTTTCTATAAGTAGGCACTAACTGTATCATCTCCTTGTTTTAGTTCTTGATGGATCCATGGAGATACATAATTCGTGAGTTCAATGGAGAGGTAAGAGCTTGTTTAAGAGTCTACCATATAGTATATGATGTTTGGCAATCAACAACCAGTAGTAAAACTTTAGTAGATAAAAAGGACAGAAAAGCACTCATAATCAGATGTTCTTGTTGTTTCTATGACAGAAACGTTGGATTAGTTACTGGAGCAGCCATGAATGATGATATAACATAAGAAAGAGAGCATATGAGAGAACCATCAACAAAAGAATAGACCCACTGGCCTAATAGATAAGACTTTCATCTACATTCTCCAATACAAGTAGTTCGTATAAGACAGTTTCAAAGAAATCACTTGTTGTGTGTGAGGTAAGAGAATCATGGTATTGCTGTAATAAACATTAGCATATACGGAGGCATTGAAATCAATAGTAACGGTAGAAGCTTGATCAACAGAATTGGGAAAGGAATTATAAAATGCTTGTGCAGTAGAGGTATGCAATAACGTTGTCTGCACCGAACGCAATCGATCGTTGTGCAAGCGGAGAGGAAGAAGAACCAAGCAGCAGAACAATGGAGATAACTGGCAAAACATATATGGTATACGCGACAGCAACAGAGGGGTTAAAAATAGGATTAGCAACAGAGAGATTAAAAGCATAATTGGTAGCAGCTGTTATATATTGATTAGGATCCATGTATAGAAAGATCAGGGAGAAGAAGGCTACGATACCCAGCTAAGATATAAGAAGTGTTTAGAGGCTTAACAATTGTATTAGTCATCCTTTTTATTTATATAATTAGAGTTATGTACAGTATTAACAATACTCACACAAACCTCTGACACTTTTTCACCCTCAACATTCTTCTTTGCTGAATCATCACGCCTTTTGTTCTCAATACTCACACTTCTTCACTTTCGGCACAGCGAAAATGCGGCAATAGTTCTCAATAAAATAGAGCCAACAGCATTTCCACTTAAATTTACACAAATCCCAAACCCTATCCTTTTCTAGACATAGTCATTAAACCTAATTTGAGAAGAGTCGTGAATCAAACCTAAAGCTGGAATTCTGAAAGAAGCCAGCATGTTACCAGATCTTGGCTTTGATGTAAAATAGGCCTCCTTTTGTAGTAACTCTATGATTAGTTTCTAAGAATTTATTTAGGAAAGAAAGAACTTCGATATAAGAGGATCAAAATGTAAAATAAAGAGAAATCTCAAGCTCATTATTAAATTCACCAAAAAAATACTTTTTAGTTCTATTTTTCTTTTTCTTCTTTTCCAATCCTTTGAAATTTTATTTTTGATCCACAAATTCATTATGTTTATTTTTCAAGTTCTAAATGTAAGAGAAAGTCATCCAATAACAAAAAAAAAAAAAAAAGTAATCATTGATCACAAATATTGTGATCAACAGGTTCCATTTGATAAGACAAGTTTTATTAAAATGTTTTTATACAAATACTTTACCAGAAAAAATAGATTAAGGTTGAAAGAATTTTTTTTCTAGTTTGATTTTGTATTTTATACTGATTTAAAGATGTTTTGAGCTGAAAATTTGGTTTATTAAGATGATAAGAGTATTTTTCTAGTTGTTTTCTGGTGAAAATAGGTTTAAAAAAATGGTATTTTCCACGCAAAAAACCAATTCAAATTTTTTAGTCAATGCTCCAATGGTTGGAATTTGAAAAATTAGAAATTTATTTTTTAATGAATAGATTGTTTACCCAAAACATAAATAAAAAAAAATAAAAAAAAGAAGGCTAGGCACTTGGGCGTGGCCTTGCAGACCTAGGTACACCTAGCCTTCTTTCAGAACAAAATACATAGGCTTTGTTTTTTTTGTTTTTCTAATTAAAATAAAATATATGTTTAAAATTTTTTAAACAATTTATTATATGATTAAATATAAAATTTCTAATGTATTATTCTTATAATTTTTTAATATATATGCATCATAATAATAAAACATTTTTTAAAATTTGCTTTTGAAATTCTTATCACTTGTCTTCAACAAATAAATATATGGATAAACAATT
>Ga0325404_1002407_pt1 | contig 20087 bp, 8 predicted proteins | sample PopdelMetagenome_18_FD_205664 | JGI IMG/M metagenome (GOLD analysis project Ga0325404, IMG submission 205664) | Populus deltoides microbial communities from Bellville, Georgia, United States - Xylem-Control-R1 | ecosystem: Host-associated > Plants > Phyllosphere > Stem > Wood/Secondary xylem... | reverse complement strand
TTGGAGCAACAGCAATATAACATCGCCTTGTTTGATGCCTAACTTGTTGAGGCCGGAAGCGACTTTGCGTGATGTGAGCTCAACATCCGCGTAGGTGTGGATTTCACCGGTAGGGCCATTGATCAAAAAGGGATTGTCTTTGAATCGGGAAAGGTTTTCAAAGCAATAAGTGTGTAAAGGGAGGTGGTTTGGGATGTGGATATCAGGGAGTTTGGACCTGAAAATGAATTCTTGTGCTTGATCATTTTCCGCTTCCATTGTTTGTCTGGAACAGAGAATGAAAGAAATTAAGAATGGTTTTTGGAAGCAAAGGAGAAGGTAGGTGTATGGTTAATTGCTTCCCTGGCTTGGACTTGGTTTGATTTCTGGTTGAGGTAATAAACAAGTAGTCTTAATTGAAGCTATTTGTCACTAACGCAATCCAAGCAAAGAAGTCTTAATTGAAGCTAAAAACTAACAAGGGCATTTCTTAAATAAACATTTAAAAAATCTCTTAATTATGCAAAAGGACATTTCTTGAGGATACGAAAACGTTAATTATTACCAAACCAAAATCTTTCACTTTCCTTAAGATTGCTCAAAATAATTTTTTATTATTATTAATATCAATTTTAGATTAATTTATAAACATCTTGATTAATCTTATAATTATTAGTGATCATATAAGTTTTTAAAAGATTTAAAATTTATAAAACTTGAAATAATAATTTTTAAAATTTAAATTTAAAATCTAACCATGTAAACTTCTTATTATTATCACATCTTTTTAGGGTTTCAAATCTTGCGCAGCACCTTTGACATTTGGACACCTATTGCAGGAGTGTTGATTTGGGGTCGTTCCAATGAATTTTGCGCCAACTGTCCTGGGAGTATTTAGAAACGTTTCTATATAAGCTAGTTTGCTAATATTTTTCTAAAATATGCTGGCTTTTTAGAGAAAAGAAAAGAAAAGAAATTCTGCTTTAGGGTAAGATTTTGAGGTTGTTTTGATGATTTTTATCACCTAAGTTGGACTCCTTTAAATATTAGTATAAAAATGGGGGTTGGTGAGGGGTATAGTTGGTGATATGGGTGCGCTGGCAAGTGACGTTTTTGATGGAAGACAAAACTCCAATGCCCAATAGGATCACTTTTAATTAGCTGATTGAAAAATAAAGTCCATCTTGTTGCTATCATAGCAATCAGCACCACTCACCTACTGCCATTGCAACAATATATTATAATTATTAAGGTTGTTAATTCTGATTTGATAGATATTTTATTTTTTTAATTAGAATAGAATATTTTAATTTTAAAGTATATTGATATGCTGTTTCGAGATTTTATATATATATATATATATATATATATATATATATATATATATTAAACAAATATAATTCAAATTCAAAATAAATTAATTATAAATTATGCAATACAAACACAATGTCAAATAAATATAATTTCAAAATTTAAAATATTTTTAAATAGTCAAGATTAAATAGATTTTTAATTTAAAGTAATTCAACTTAAACAAAATATCAAAATATTATGAAAGTAAAATGTTTTAACAAAAATATTTTAAATATAAAGTTAGGTCAATGTTATCAAGGCTAATGGAATCTAAAACATCCCTTGTTTTGCTCAAATTCCTACAAAGTATAAACATGAAAAAAAAAACAACATGAATATAAATCATATATATTAGTGATAAATCTAATTTTAAAAAATTAATATCATTGTTAATGAAAATAGTAATAATAATTTTCAATATTATTATTAATATCATTGTTATTGAAAATAGTAATGAAAAAGAGCTTTTTATAATTGGGTGGTTTAATTAATTAAATTGAACAAGGTTCAATTTGATTCAATGACTTTTCAAGAGCGGAATGGAATATATGGAATGAAACCAGAACGTTCCGGGCGGAATTTAGCTGAAAAATCCGGAACGGATCGAGATTTAAAATGAGATAAAATTTATTCTATTTTGTTCCGTTTTTTGAATTCGCATGAAATGTTTCGGCCATTCCGGACAAAACAGAACGAAATTGATAACCTTGATAATTATAGATAAATTAAAAGAGATAAGTGTTTTAGTATCATTTCTTTTGTGTGAACACTTTAATAGTAAGAACTAAAAAGTGGTTAATGATGTTTTGCATATATCTACTATTTAGCTTTGATTAGTTGCGTCAATTTGTTAATAATGAGGTATCTCTACTCAGTATTGTATTAACCAGTGTTATTAAACCCAGACCGGCCTGGCAAGTCGACCCAGGACCCGACCGACCCGGGGGCTAAACTGGTCCGGGTTTGTCAAAAGAATAGTCAGTGCAACGACCTGGTCAAACCGAGTCAAGCTGGCAGGTCAACTCGTGACCCAGGTGAGAACCGGCCAGGACCCGATTTTTTTTTTTCAAATATGGGATTTGAAACCCATTAGTGTATATACTCTATGTTCCCAAGAAAAAAATTATGTTTTTTCAATGTGAGATACAAATATACTCTATGTTCCCATGAAAAAAATTATGTTTTTTCAATGTGGGATACAAAACGTTTTTGTTTAAATACTTCAACTTAAAAGGATAACATAGTATCTTTTTAATATGAGATTTAAAACCCATTAATATATATACTCAATATTCATACGAAAAAAACTATATTTTTTTCAATGTGAGATTTGAAACCCATTAGTATATATGCTCTATGTTCACAAGAAAAAAACTATGTTTTTTTAATGTGAGATAAGAAACTTTTTGATTTAAATACTTCAACTTAAAAGCTTAATATAATATCTTTTTAATGTGAGATAAAAAAATATTTTAAAATATTCTTTTAAACTTCATTATTTACAATATGTATAACCTATATTTACATGGATATTTTTCTTAATTTTTTTCATATAAAATATTAAAACTTTAATTATTTTTTAATTTTTCCAGGTTGACCCGAGTTGACCCGGGTTTACCCTTGAAACCCAGGACCCGACCCCTTGGCCGGGTCAATCCCGAGCCGGGTTTAATAACTATAGTATTAACATTCAAGTCCTTTAACTTTAGAGACATGTTATGTTTTATGTTTTAAAATTGTACTTACTTTATTTTGAAAAATATTGCATATATTTTTTACTCCATTAATAAAGGATAAAAATATTTATTTATTAATAAAACATACTTGATTCAATTTGTGTATTTTTTTTAGGCATGATTTCCCAATAATGTTTTTCATGAAAGTCTTGATTTTATATGTTTGAGATTTTATAGTTTTTTCATAAAATTTATTTTTTTTCTAACGTGTCTTTTTGGCTTTTCAAAATAAAACAAAACCTCATTTAGAAAAATAATAACTACTAAAAAATAAAAAATAAGTTAATAAAAGATTAAAAATTTTTATCTTTCATATTTTTTTTTGTCTTTTTAAAATAATAATAAAAATTCAATGTAAATAAAAAATTTGAAAAATAGGTTCTAGCAATTAATAAATAAAATTTGGCAAAAAAATAATAATTAATTTTTCTTTTTTATTTATCTGAAATATTTTGGATATGTGTCGAGCTCCTAATGTAATCCGTCATCAGTTTAATGGGTGTATCATATTAAGAAATTCGAATGGAAATATAATATATATTAACGCAACCTGATTTATTAATAATAAAGAAATTTAACTAATAAAAAATTGATAATAAAAGGACATGCAACATAATTAACCCTAACAAAAATAAACTAACCATATATAATTTGATGTCAAACTTACCGACGGAACTTTTTCCATCCGTAATTCAGTTGGTAACTACTGACGGAACGTGTCCGTCGGTAGTTACCGGCTGAATTATGGACGGAAAGTTCAGAATTAAAAAAAAAAGGTGGTTCGCTAACGTGGAGGTTTTTGCGGGTGATTTTTACCGACGGAATCATCGACGAATTCAAAACGGTAGCTTCGTACGGTGATGTGACCGGTTCACCGTTTAAAATACCGACGAAATTACCGAGGAATTCGAAATGGCAGATCTGTACAGTGACGTGTCGATTTTTCCGTCAGAATAGCCGACGGACTCACCAACGGAATAATCCGTCAGTGAAACCGTCGGAAAAAGTTAATATATGCCTTCTCTGCCGGCCCTCTCTACCGACCCTCTCTTCCCCTATTTCTCCTTCTTCTTCCTAATCCCAACTCTCCCCATCTGCAAACAACTAGCCCCCTTCCCCCCTGAACAAAAATCTCCCTCATCTCAGCACAACAAGTTATAGTTCTTGAAGTTTTGTGGTCACAGCATCCATGTTCTGATTTACCAACGGATTTTATCAATTTTTGTAAGTAATTCTACCTTTTTAAATTTTAACGTTTAAATGTCAATTTTATTGTTTTTTTAGTATATGTATTTTGTTAGTAGATGTACATGTTTTATTGTTATTTCTCAAACAAACTTGTAGTATATTAATGTATAATTTTATACCTGTTATGGTTTGTTTTAGATTTTGTAATATTGTATTTATTTGTAAATTGTTAAAACTTTATGGAATTACTGAATTACATGTGCTGTTTTGAAATAATTAATAGCTTTCTTAATGGGTCCGTTTTAAGTTTTATCAATGGTATTGCGGAGTGGTAATTTTTGTAAATTTATATATATTAATTTGTATGGATGTTGATAAATGATAATGAATATTTAACATTTATGAGAAGTTATGATTGGTTTGTTGGATAATCTCGAGGTAAATTAATATTTTTGTAAGTTTATTTAGCTAACTTAGTTAATTAATACATGATGTCATCATAATTTTATAGAGGTTCGATATAAGTCATGGATGATCATTCATGGATGTATCGAGATTCACCTCAAGGATTGCGAAGGATGGATTATTGTAATGGGGTTCAGGGTTTTATTAATTTCGCAACATCTATTTTCAGAAATTTTACTAGAGGCGGTATTAGGTGTCCATACAGGAAGTGTCAAAATAAAAAGTATCTGCATCCAGATGTTGTAATGATGCATCTTCTACACAAAGAGTTTATGGAGAATTACCAGTGTTGGTATGCACATGGAGAAGTATTTGTTAGCAAGAGGAGAATAGGAGAAACGGTTGTTGGGTTAACTTATAGTGCTAGCAACGTGCATGAAGCGGCAAATGACAACACTAATCCTTACAGAAATATGGTTATAGATGTAATGAGAATGAATCAAGGTAATGTCAGTCAATGTCCAATCATAAAAGAAGAACCTAATGCAGATGCAGCTAGGTTTTTTGATTTGTTGAAAGATTTTGACGAACCATTATGGAATGGTTGCATAAATCACAGTAAATTATCGGTCGTAGCCCATATGTTCACCATCAAGTCAGATCATGGGTTGAGTGAGGCCGGTTATGATAAAATTATTGAATGGGCGAGAAGCATTTTACCCGAAGGGAACAGGTTGAAAGAGAACTTCTATGCTGTGAAGTCCATGATGAAACCCCTCAGTTTAGGATATCAGAAAATTGACATGTGCCCTAACTTCTGCATGTTATACTACCTTGAAAATGCTAAGATGACCGAGTGCATAACATGCGGGCATTCCCGTTACAAACCCAGAACTGGCAGGGGAAAGATTCTAGTGACATATAAAAAACTTAGATACTTCCCAATCACACCTAGACTGCAGAGGTTATTCATGTCACCAAGGACTGCTGAGCACATGACATGGCACCAAGCACATGATGCGGTAGATGGAGTGATGGTGCATCCTTCTGACAACGAAGCATGAAAACTCTTTAACAGTGTGCATCCTCACTTTTCAGTTGAATCAGGGAATGTGTATCTTGGGTTACGTACAGACGGATTCAACCCATTTAGGTCATTTGTTGCTCCTTATTCTTGTTGATCGGTCATACTCACAGTTTATAACTTGCCATCAAGAATGTGTATGAGGCCGGAGTTCATGTTTTTATCTACTGTCATACCCGGTCCAAGCAGCCCGGGGTGGAATATAGATGTTTGTGTTCGATTGTTAATTGATGAGTTGACGCAGTTGTTGTCCTCCAGAGCTCTGACTTAGGATATATCGAGGAAATAAAATTTTCTTATGAGGGCGACTTTGATGTGGACTATCAATGATTTTCCAGCTTATGAAATGTTTTCTGGTTGGAGCACGCATAGGAAACTAGCATGTCCATACCGTATGGAAAACAACAAGGCATTCACACTAGCAAACGGAGGTAAAGCTTCTTTTTTTACTGTCACTGTCACTTCTTGCCACTTAATCACAGGTACAGAAAGAACAGAAAAGATTTCTTTGTTGGCAGAGTTGAAAAAGATGTTGCATCGCCATGTCTTTCGGGTGAAGAATTGCATGATGTTGTATCAGAGTACGGTGACATTGTGTTTGGCCTTCAATCAGGTAAGCAAAAGTTTCCTGGTTTTGGTTTACCCATAATTGGGTAAAGCGAAGTATCTTTTGGGAGCTTCCTTATTGGAAGACCAATCTGCTCCACCATAACCTTGACGTCATGCACATTGAAAAGAACATGTTTGAGAACATTTTCAACACCGTCATGGATGTGAAATGAAAGACAAAGGACAACATTAAGGCTAGATTAGATATAGCTTTATACTGTAACCGTAAAAATATGGAGTTGGTTTATAATGAGTCACGGGTCGCAAAACCAAGAGCAAGCTTCGTATTAAAGAAAAACACACAACTGCTAATCTACAAAAGGCTTAAGAGTCTGCGTTTTCCGGATGGACATGCATCAAACATATCAAGGCTGGTTAATATAGAGGACTGCAGATTGTATGGAATGAAGAGTCATGACTGCCATGTGTTTATGCAAACACTCATCCCATTAGCTTTTCGTGATTTGTTGTCAAAGGGAATATGGGATGCACTCAAGGAGATCAGTCATTTCTTTAGAGATATATATTCCAGCAAGTTGAATGTTGAACATATTGAGAGGCTTCAAACGAATATCATTGAGATACTATGCAAACTTGAGATGATATTCCCTCCATTATATTTTGACTCAATGGAGCATCTCCCTATACATCTACAGTTCGAGGAAAAAGCTGGAGGACCGGTCCAGTATAGATGGATGTACCTATTCGAATGGTTAAATATTACAGTTGCAATGTAATTCATATATAAAAGTATTTTCTATGTTTTTCTTAATTGAAAATACTTGATTAATTCAATGCAGGTACTTGTTTAATCTCAAGAAAAAGGTTAAGAACAAGGAGCATGTTGAGGTTTTGATATGTGAGGCCTATATTATTGAGGCTTTAATATGTGAGGCTTATATTGTTGAGGAGATCTCAACATTTATCTCGTACTATTTCGAACCTCATCTGAGAACGAGAATCAATTGTGTTCCACGATATGATGATGGCGGTGAAGTGCCTTCTAGTGGGAACTTGTCAATATTCTCTAATACTTGATGACCCACACCTAAAAATGTCGTAAGAGGAAGATATTTATCGAAAATAGAGTTCAAACAAGCACACAACTATGTTCTATTTAATTGTGATGAGCTGAGACCTTTTATTCAGTAAGTTTATATATGTGTAATACTAATTAAACTTTGTTAGTAATATAATGTTAATTATATATTGTAATATCATACACTCAGTATCACTTGTAGGCAACATCAACAATATTGCTCTCCAATAACTCACAACTGATCGAATCTCAGATCTTTCAATTACAGTATGAACAATTTGTCATGTGGTTCAGAACACATGTAAGCACTATCACAAACTCATTCTAACTTGCAAAATTACTGTACGTATGCATGTCATTACGAGATTCTCGTTCATTTACTATTTATTGATGTACATTACATACAAGCTTTATCAAATGGGAAGGAGTGCGCCTAAGTCATTGTCTTCACTAAGCCTGGGGCTTGAAAGAAAAGTTAAGTGCTACAACGGGTATTTTGTCAATGGATATGTTTTCCATACTGAAGAATACGGGCATGAAAGAAAGACATACAACAGCGATGTTTGTGTTAAGGGATCCACTAGTAGTGAGTTAGAAGTTGACTACTATGGTAGATTAAAAGAGATCGTCGAACTGCAATATCCTAGCGAGCAGAATAGAGTATTTTTATTCAAATGCTATTGGTATGACATGACTAACAGAGGAATCAGAGTTGATCCGCACTATGATCTGGTCGAAATCAACTCAAAAGCTAGACTCCGCAACATAAATGATGTCTTTGTTTTCGCAAAGCAATGTCAACAAATTTATTACATATACACCCCTTCATTTAGAAAAGATCAATCAAGAGTGGATTGGTTGTCCGTTTTAAAAACAAAACCCCGAGGTCGTGTCGAGGTTGTTCAGGATGAGAACGAAGACACAAATGTGCGAGATGAAGTCTTTCAAGTTAGTGAGTTGGTTGAACCATATCGAGTTGCTCCTTCGATTGAATTAGAAGAAAATTTAAATTTTCGTGTTTTCGATGATAATCTTGTTAATGTTGACGCAGAGAAATTGAATGTTGTTTTGAGCTCTAGCGGACAAGCAAATGTTGATGAAGATGATGATATCCATGTTAAAGATTGCGATGAAGGTGATGACTATTCAATTGATGACGAAGAAGAAGAAAATTCTGACTAACTATCAGAATGACGCCCTTTGTAAAACCCTTTTTTCATGTAATTTAGATTATGGATGATATATTTTGTAACACGAAATATTTATTGTTTAATCACTGTTGTTATTGTTTTGTGCGATAGACAGTTTATCATTTAAGTTTTTGCAGGAAGGTAAATAGGCAATACAAATACAACCTTTTTGTAGAATGCCACAATCACCGACAGAATAAGGTCCATCAGCATTTCACAGAGAGTTCGAAAATAATTACTTGAAATGCCACAATCACCGACACCCATACCGACAGAATTAATCCCGCCAGCATTTCACAAAGAGTTTGAAAATAATTACTTGAAATGCCACAGTCACCGAAGACTATACCGACGGATTAACGTCCATCAGTAAGTTGTCGGCGGGTCAATATTACCGACAATTTCACCAACGGACTGTGCGAATTCCAAAGGGCGGTGCATTAAATGCATCTCTGACCTCGTCAGTTTGCCGACGAAATTGCCGACGGACTGTGAAAAATATGGAGGGTAATTAAAAATTTTGGTGCGAAATTCAAAAATTACCGACGGATTTTTGACACTTCACCGAGGGAATAAATTAAAATTAATAATTATTTTTTATTCCTTCGGTGAATCCGTCGATAAAATTGCACTATAAATCCCAGCGACCGCCCTTTCAGTTCATTTTTTTTCCTCTCCTCTCGGTTCTTAATTTCCCCTCCCCTCTCTTTGATTTTTTTCCTGTCATTTCCTTAATATTTCTAGCAAAGGTTACTAGTTTTTTTTTTTTTTTGAATCTTCATCAATCTAAAAGGTATGTGGTTCCTCTATTTCATTTTACTTTAAGGAATTATTTTTTTTAGCTATTTTATTGTTGTTATGCCTTTTGTTTTGGTGTATTTTTGTAATGTAGATAAAGTCTTGAAATAAACATAATTATTGAATAATTTGTTGAATTGTAATTGTTAATGTTGAATTTACCTTAGAATTAGTAATTGAATATGTTGGAATAATTAGTAATTTTACTTTATTATTGCATGATTTATGTTTAATTATTTCCATTGATTTTAATTGTTAGTCTAGGGTGTTTTTTGAATTTATTGAATATATTTTATTGTTGCATTTGCATACTTATTGAATAATTTGTTGAATGTAATTGTTAATGTTGAATTTATCTTAGTATTAGTAATTGAAGACATAGTTATAAAACCTGACCCGGTAATTGACCCGGTAAATGACCGAGTCACAGGTCTTGGGGGTCAACCCCTCTCCTTAAATATAAAGATTAAAGAAATCAAACTGCTATATCATCCCTAAACCACAAAACCCAGTGATAAATTGCTTGCCTTTTCTTTCCCATTTTAGCATAAGCAGCCGAAAGAAGAAGAAAATACTTGTGTAACTAAAATTTAAGCAGTAAAACAAAAATAGAATGGTATTAGCTTCCAACAAATCCAAAAAATTCCTTAAAATCACAATAAATCATAAAACATAAGAAGAATAAAAAACTAAATCTCACTCGATTCATTTCCCATATGTTCACCATTGCAAAGCTAATCAATCAACAAGAAGATCAAAAACTAATAATACGGGCAACATGGAGGAAATGCCTTCACAGTCAGTGCTCAATGTGAATATGTTAATGAAGAATGAAATCGACAACAACAAAGTTCATGTTTGCAAATCATATTAGATGTTTCTCTTCATGGGTAACTAAAGGATGGTTGTCAAATGAATATTTTTTTTCAATTATTTGTTCCAATCCGAAGAAGAGCTTAAAAAACATGGAAAAAAGAGGGAAATCTCAACAAAGATAAAAACATAAAAAAAGTAAGCAGCGTAAGGAAAATAGAGCACCTGTAGAAATAGACACCAATTTCTCCGATGAAATCTCAACCGATTATTTGTTTTGTAAAATATAACAGAGAAGGAAATTAGGGGCGGGCTGCTCTTCTCAGGAAATTAGGGCAGAGACTAATTGATTAGTTGTTTGACTTTTGTTTTGCTGCCAGCGACTCAAAGAAAAGTTAATGTATATATATTTCGGGTCTCGCTCGGGTTTTTTCGGGTCACAAGTCGACTGGCCGAGTCGACCGGGTTTGACTTTTTTTTTGAGCTAGCCAGTTTTTAACCTTGCCCGGGTCGACCCGCCGGGCCGGTCCGGGTTTAATAACTGTGATTGAAGATGTTGGAATAATTAGTAATTTTACTCTATTATTGCATGATTTGTGTTTAATTTTTTCTATTTATTTTAATTGTTCTGGAGTTTTTTTTTATTTATTGAATATATTTTATTGTTGTATTGGCATAATTATTGAATAATTTGTTGAATTGTAATTGTTAATGTTGAATTTACCTTAGAATTAGTAATTGAATATGTTGGAATAATTAGTATAGATTGGGTCAATTGGTTGTGGCTATTGTTAATATTTGCAAGTTTGTGGATTTGGGTAGCATCCAGTATAGGGGAGGTGCTGTCGAATTTTTTTTTAACATTTGAATTTAATTATATAATTATTTGTATAAAATTGTGTAGATGCGTAGAATGAAAACCAAAATTGGGCGCTCACATATGGTCGCAGCTAGTTCGTCTAGCAGCGAAGATGATATTTCCTTAGGTGCCTCTTCTTGAGAGGCACCTACACCACCTGTGTCGTCAACTGATGCTGCCTCTTCCAGCGCTAGTTCACAGCGCAGAGGCGGCATGCCTTTGCAGCAAAATCAATTTACCTGCAAGTATGAGGCATAGTGGAAGGACAACCTTTCAATGTAAGTTGTTAAGGTTTTAGTTTTTTTAAAAAAACAATTATAACATAATTTATGAAGTAATCATTATTTCATTAATTTCATTTATTTTCAGGTTCACAAATATTGAGGCTGCCAGAGTAATATCATCGGCGTTTAAATCGTTGATGGAGATTCTATTGTTTCAATGGAGTCAGAAATCCAGACATCATGAATGGATGCCTCAAATCAATGCATGGTTTGACAGATTTGATGTTGGTGTTAATTTATAATTTTCAGCTTATTTCTAATAAATTATTAATATAATTGTAAATAAATTATTATTTTTATTTAAAATTAATTATTTATACACAGAACAAATTCTGCTGGGACAGTGAGCATGACACTGTTGTGAGGAGGGTGTGGGAAAATCATGCGGCAACTAGGTAACATCGAAAACAATACAAGATTTTTTTTAGACAAAAATTTATGTTTCGAAATGTAATTTTTGGTTGCGTGAAGTAGGTTGCGTGATTTTTGGTATGAAACAGAAAAAATGGCAAAAAAACCGCGAGAGATAAGGGTTTCCAAGGCTGGAACTATGTTGTTGTTTGGAGGGATTTCAAACCGATATACATCCCGAAAGATTTATGGCCGCACTATCTTGAGCACGTGATGTCTGAGCGGTTCACACGACGCTCACAGTCCGGTGCTGGCAACCGGAATCGGCCAATTCATGGCTCGGTGACAACGCACACCGACGGCTCCGTGCTCAACATTTCGTGAGTGTTTGTTCAACCATTTTATTTTGTAAGTTATTATGTTTATTGAATTGAATATGATGATTACTTTTTTTTTATTTTTAGGAGACCTATAATAATCGGTTGAGGGAGAGATACGGAGACGATCCTTTGACCCATCCAGAATTAGATGTGGATTTGTGGATAGAGGTTGGATCGTTTGGTGGGCCTGATAAAAATTGGGTTTACGGGCTCTCAAACATTACGGCCAATAACTTGTGGTCGACCCGTAGTTTTTCAACTGTTAAAAGCTCCCAATCAATATCGAGCACCTAATCTAAGGAGTTCGTGGCCTTGCAGCACCACACGGCTTAGCTCACTGAAAAATACGACCACCTATCAGTGGAGTACGCACAATTCAAAGCGGCTCATGCACAACAAAGAGCGGAGTATGCACAACAAAAAATGGATCATGAACAACTTCACAAAATGATCATGAACATGGCATCACAGAGTGGAACCTGTGCGCCTAATCCTTTTTAGCCGTATAACCACCAGAGTCCTCCTTCTCCTCCTCCAGTTCTACCTTTATATTAATTTATAATAAATATTATTTATCTTTAAAATTTCATTTAATATTTTTTTTAAAACACATTCAGTTTGTAATGAATATTATTTAACTTTATTTTTTTGTTTTTTATGTTTAATAGAAATTTATTTGCATAATTAGTTTTTATTACCGTTAATTTATATAATTTTATATTATGTATTCTAAATCATTTTTAAAAAACAAATTTAAAAAAAATATATTACAAAAGGTTTTACCGACGGAATGAATCCGTCGGCATTTAACAGTAACTGCCATATTCACCGATGAATTTACAGACGGATATATTTGATCAGTATTTCATATACTCACCGACAACTTTACCGACGGAATGAATCCGTCGGCATTTGACAGTAGCTGTCACAATTATCGACGTATTTACACACGGATATCTTCAATCAGTATTTCAAACACTCACCGATAAATTTACCGACAGTGTATGTCCGTCGGTAATCACGCTATCACCGACGGGATAAAATCCGTCGGTATATTTCAAGCGAGAAACTTTTTTTTGGCGCGCAGATTCTGTCTGTAAAACCATCGGCAAATGGTTTTTTTGTTTTTCCGACTGATATAGCGACGGAATGTGGAATTACCGACGAAAGAAAAGTCGACGGATATATTTCGTCGGTGAACACATCAGTAAATAAATTACCGACGAACTCGTAATCACACACCGACAGAATATTTCCGTCGGTAAAATTGTGAAATCTTGTAGTGATAGAAAGAGGAAAGGAAAAAGAAAAACCAAATAAATAAAAGTATATTTCCTTTTTCCTTTCTCTTCTCCTTTTTTTTCTTTTTTTCATTTTGCTTCACTTATATTGATTTTATTTTCATTATTTCCCGCAAGTTTCTTTTCTAAGATTGGAGACTTTCCATGTTTCTTTTTTCAGATCATGATTCTTTTATATTTCCCTTGTCATATTCATTAATCAACACAATCTATGCATAACTAGATAGGTGGTCACCAAAATATTTTTAACATAAAATAAAAATATTTAGGTTATGAAAAACTTTTTTGCAGCCAACAAGTCAATTTTAAAATTTTTTAATCTGATTTTTTACCAAGCTCGAGTTTTAAAATAAATTATAGTAGAGTTGTCCTTAATTGACAAAGTCAACTTGTCATATCCAAAGTCAATTCTGATGACTGGCAAAAAAACATAGACTGACTTGATAAAAAAATTAAGATGATATTTTTTTAAAAAAAATATTAAAACAGTGAAATATTAGATCAACCGAAACATTAGACCGATCCAAGATTCACGGCTAGTTCATGAACTAAATCAAGTTTACTAGTTTTTTAAAAACTATTTTTATTTAGTAATATGATAACAAAACAAAAAGTTGCTTCCATAATCGAGCAACAACTCAATGCAAGAATATTTATTTGAGATTGTGATAACCTCAAAAAAAAAATTAAAATAAATTATGAAGATCGATTCTTAATTAACTTAAATTAATCTGTCAAATTCATTACTCGAGTTATAAACTCTATTAAATTTAATAATTTAATACAAATCAATTCACAAACACCATCAAAGATACATTAGATATTTCATTTATGCTAATTATAAGGTCTGAGACAAAAGTTTTGAAAAAATCAATGAATAAAATTGTTACAAAGGTTTTGACTAGTGAAGATCCATTGGAGTATTAAGAGAAGGTTCTAGTCCGTTTGATTTAAATACAAGATGACCCAATCCATCTACAACATGGGCTTGAAAGTGGCTGCAATTTCTCGTTCCATTACAAGTAATATTTGGCAGCAAATTAAAATAGTTTCCTTAGCTACCACAGGCATATAATTTCAGCATGAAGAGGAAATATTTGGGCACTAACTTTTCCTTCCAACAACGACATTAATTAAACTCTACAATTAATTCTCCTAGGCTAAAAGGAAACACAGGTGGCAGCAACTTCTCTCTTTGTTCCTATGATATGTGGGGCAGCCATAAACTCTATAAATACTTTGATTTTATTTATTTTGGTTCTCTTTGACAAAATTTTAATACTTAATTTTTTATTATTAATTCATGTTCTTGGATTTGATTAATTAGCTAAAGTCTAAAATTTGTTTGGGTTTAATTATTAATTAGTTTTTACCAATAGCTCAAGGTTGTTTTGGCCTATATTTTCAAGTTTATTAGTTTAGATTTTGAATTATAAAAGATTTTGAATCATTTTATTAAGTGAATTAATTTAATAGATTCATTATGATTTTTATTTTAAGGAGTATAATTCTATTGTTAAACTTTTATTCACTGGTATGAGAAATTTTCACTTCTAACAAACTGAATTGACTTATCTCAGATTGATTAACTTTATAATATTTTTCATATACTTTTCATTTGTGATTATTTAGGAATTGATATTCATAGGATGGAAATTCTTATTTCAATAGTGTTATTATTTTGAGATAAATTTTAATTATATCACTCCTATCAAACATGTTTTATATTGCGTAACTATATGATCATAAGGTTTATATCATAATTTTTTTAACTATTTTTTATTTAATTAAATGATAAAAAAATATGTTCGCAAAATTGGGTATCAATCCAATACCGAGATATTTGCTCAAAATCACGACAACCCAACCCTATAAAAAAACAAATTATTTCCCAAAATCACAATTCAAATAATGGACTTTGGTTTCATAATTTTGTTTTTTCTTAAATAATTATTTATTTATTTATATGAAAAAAATAAATAAACACCAACCATAATATAATGTTGATTAACCGGTACAGGGGATTGGGGAAACAACACTTAGAAAAAAGAAAGAGGAAAGAGAGCATTCCTAGGATTAACCTTCTTCAGCTCCCTGATTTCAATAAAAAGCTCAAGTGATCATGGACTTATCCAAACCAGGAAATCTCTCATTTTATGTCAATTTAAATTTTCATGAATAAAGTACATATCACTCGTGTTGTAATTTGTAAGCCATCATTCAGGTCATAACTGAGTTTTCAATGATCAAGCAGGTGGGTAGGGATGTGTTGCAGTTAGACCCAGAAGTTTGACTTACAGTGAACCGGTGATGTGAGTAATTGATTGACCCGGGGGGGGGGACCTCCAAGTCTACAAAAAAACTTGATTCTTAATCTCGATTTCATAACCCACCGGTTCATTCAAAATGAACTCCTACAACTGGGTAACAAAAAACCACGAAATTGAGGTAAATAGAGAACACAAAATCATTGATATTCAAGATTGTAATACATTCTCAATATCAACAATACATACAAAATTGAGGTGAAAGGAGAACATAAAATCAGAGATATTCAAGATCACAATACGAGATCAGCAGACGACATTCATGGTGAATAAGAAGCTCAGCAATAGAGAATGACTCGAAGCTGGCAGAGAACATAGATGAGTAGAGGGTAAAAAAGGATTCAAAACCCCCTCAAACACAGACCATAGACCCTAGAAAGAAGGGTGAAACAACTTGCACACCACAATGAAAACAGTAAAAAAATCCATAGACCAAGCAGGGAAAAACTAAAGCGCAATAGATGGGAAAAACCAGTAAAAATGCAGAGATTTCCAAATAAGAACCAAAACAGGCAACAATGGCTAGAGAAAAGGACACAGACATGTCATAGAGAGAGAGACATATGCCAATTCCGTGAGAAGACCCACAAAAAATAGACTATACCAGACATAGACAAGTCATCAGCATCAGCCAAAGCACCAACCATCTGGAACCAACATAAACACTTGGCATAGTCTATCTCCCTTCCACATCACCACAAGGTAATACTCATTGTCACACGCAAACACACGGCATCAGAGGTCGTGAGAGTCACCATCTAGTTGTCTGGTTCATAATTATTAGAAAATACAGGTGTATTAGTTTTATCAGAGATTTAAAGGTAAAGAACTAGTTGTGGCTAGGAAAGGTATTAGCACCCCTAGCACATCCTACCTCAGGTAAGCTGCATTGTGTGATTTAGAATGTGGTTTAAAGGTTTTGATAGATTCCTAACCAGTAATCTATCTATGACTTAGGATTGAGATTTATTTGTGTGAATAAATTTGTTGTTAAGAATTTATTATGGGCTTGTGTACCCAAATAAATTCTTATGAAAAAAGGTTTTTTGTAATTTGAATATTATAGTGAAAAATACTCTCAATTAAAATTGGTGAATATTTAGAATAACTTTGAGAATTTTCTGATCAACTCCTAATATTCAAATATCAACCTCACTTGTAGGTCCAACGTTCTATACAAGAATATTTAACCATTAGTTCTCATGAATTAAAAAAATGGTGATTATTAAAATATTGATCAAATTCTCATAGATTTAATAAATTGAATATTAAATCCCAAAATGCATGCCAAAATGTATATTTTTTTTGTTTTCGTATGGAAATACCAAACGATATGATTTTTTATATTTTGAGAGATTCAACCATATGGTTCACACAAAAAGACCATTTTTTGTGTATTTGTAGGTTTCTGGGAATAAAAACCATCCCAAAAAAAAAATTTTCTGAAACACCATATGCTACATGTTAAGCTTGGCTTGGTGAATCTTGCACAAATTACAACATAAAGGTAGGTTCTAGCCATTATATGCATCAGGGGTAGGTTAATATCACATGCTTAGTGACCATCCTCGAAAGGTTAATATAAGGCTTATAAAGAGTGTGAAGATAAATGACGAGAATAATATGAAATTGACATACCAACCATTACCAAGTAAACAATCAAATGAGAGTTAGATGGTTTCACGAGTTTTACCTAAGCTAAAAGCCATTGGGTACTATTACTTCCCCACCTAAGTTAAAGTTGATGTGCGTTCAAAGTGTAGTGGATAGTATGTGAAGGCACAAATCCATATCCAATATGCATACATGAACATGTATGAATAAAATGAATGCTAAAGTTGTAAAAGTGATAAGTAAATAAGCAAAACTCAACAAATAAAGAAGCAATTAATAGACAAAAGGCAAAGCTTTGTATAAAATACCTAGTGGAGTCGTTATTTTATCGCTACTCGACATCATAACGATCTTAAAAAAAAAAAGGGAAAAGAACATATATTTGATATCTTTTTCTTTAAGGAGGAAAAGTCTTTTTTATATATATAAAAAGTAGTTACCACTTAGTAGTATGGTCACTAGAAAATCCTGTTGGTCAACAACGATTATATGGTAAAGGACTAGTTAGGCTGAAAGGAAAATATCACCCCTAAAATGTCTTACATGAAGTAAGCTGCATTGTTGGTCTTATCTTAAAATACTAATGGTTGTGCTATACTACTGATGGTCTACCTATAATATTCCTTACTCTAGTGTCAGTGAATATTTAGCTAAAAATCTTCTAATTTTAGCATTAGTAAGTATCGTATGAAGAAAGGTATAATATAGTTGACTATAGTGTCAATCAATAGTGGGCTAAAAATATTCCTAATTATAATATTAGTGAATATTGCTTAAAATTAATATTTATGACCATGGCGTTGATGAGTATTACAGATAACACTTATAATTCTAGCATTGGTGAATAGTGTTCCAAATTGATATTTCGAAATCTAGTGCTAGTTAATATAAACTTCATTCTTTTTTATTGAAAAACATTTATTTGGAAAATTAAGGAACTCTAGTCTTTTTTTGTATGTGCTTTTCAAGCAATAGCTATTTGTGATTCCAATAACTATAAACATTAGAATTAAGTGTCAAAATATTCCTTTGTTTTATTTTTTTAATTAAGTGTCAAAACAGTGAAGTCTCATTTTCTTCTTTGAAATTTGGGTGTGTAGGCCCAACAAAAAATTTAATTTGGGCCAAGTTTCAATAGGCTTAATAAACTTGTTATTGCATCCAAATATACATGTAAAATATTTTTATATTTAAATTTTGTGATAATTCTAAAACATAAATTTTTTTTTTTTTAGATTTTTGTTTTTGTGAAGATCAAAACAAAGGGTTTTCTTTTTTTTACAATGCTAAAATATGCCACAACTATTTTTAGAAAGGACTTAGCCATGCAAAATTTAGTGATAAACCTTTCTATTTTAGTAGAAAAGGAACACATGGTGCAAACATTTAAGCATTAAATGATTCTTATATAAAACAATATCCATGCAAGTCTAAAAAACAAACATGTCTATGCAAATATAAATTTACAACCTACTAAGTCTATAACTTGCACTCGGAAGCTTATTTCACATAAAAAGTTGGAAACAAAATTGTTCAAAAACAGCAAGAAGGGTTTGCTAACATTTCTCTTTCTTCCTACAGCCAACATACATGGCAACCAGGTATCCTAACAAAAGCCTAAGAGCTAAACTTGTAACCATTCTAGAAAAAGACTTAAAAGATGCTCTTTCCCATGCCTAGAGAAACATGCCTAGAGAAACAAAAGTTAAGGAGACTATACTAATTTCAAAAGAAAAAACCCCTCATCAAAATCAAACACGTGTTATTCTCCTAATAAAATGCGATAACAGGCCATTACTTCCTTCTGCAATACCAACTAAAAAGAAAGCACATATGTTTACATTATAAATCGTTTAAAAAACTTGTTTCCTTTCATCTCACATCCCTCAGTTCTTTTTTGTAGCCTAAGCTCCCTTGAATATTAATAAAACTTTCTCATAGAGAAGGAAATAACATATCTAACAGTCACTGAAAGGTCACACTTACACTAAACTTGAACTGACCTTCAGGTATTTAGTCTAACCTTGCCCAAAACCAAACTTTTCCTTCTTATATAATAAGGATACGCAAGGGAGACTTCACATGATAAAAGTTCACAAACTTTTACTTTTGAAACAAACTATGTCCTTTAAACATAACTCATGTGGGCATGGGTTTTACATCATTAAAAAGGAATTATCACTAAAAAAATCAATGACTAGACATACGAAAATATATCATGATAGTAAACATGCTCATGTAACCATTAGATTGAAGCTATGAATGAGAGTTTTTGCACTGAAGATGTTGAAAAGTATACATGTATTGCTACAAATATGGTTACCGCTGGTTACTTAGGTATTGCCAAAAGAAAAATGATAATTATATACTTGACTATTGTTTCAATCCCAAAAAACATTCTAAAACTGATATTAGCATTACGGCCTTATGAACCTACCTTTAACTATGAGAATCTTTAAGCTTTTTGCTACAAAAAGAGACTGGATCTTTTATAGAAGGTGCTGCTCTTAGAAAGTTAATGTCTTTAACCGATCTCTTAACTTGGAACTCGGGAGGCTTTGTGTTTGCACTTGAGGGTGGTGTTTTAATGATGGCTGAAATAAAGTAAAGGCTAAGGTTTTCAAAGATAGTATAGGGTTTGGACAAATGGAGGAGAGCTTGTGATGATTTGTGGAGAGTGAGGTTGGTGTTTTGATGATGGTTACAAAGGTTTTGAAAACTGAAAGGTAGTATTTTTGCTTAGTGTTAACAGTAGCTCCCTAGAATATAAAAAAATC
>Ga0325404_1002406_pt1 | contig 20089 bp, 6 predicted proteins | sample PopdelMetagenome_18_FD_205664 | JGI IMG/M metagenome (GOLD analysis project Ga0325404, IMG submission 205664) | Populus deltoides microbial communities from Bellville, Georgia, United States - Xylem-Control-R1 | ecosystem: Host-associated > Plants > Phyllosphere > Stem > Wood/Secondary xylem... | reverse complement strand
CTCTTGCTATCTTGGATCTCCCTCATACTCACTGTCCTCTATGCTTTCTTGCTTTCTGAATGCTGTTCTGTTCTCTTGTTGATAGAGAAAACCTTTATATCTTCCTCTTCTTGTTCTCTCTCACCACACCCAACGAAATGCCACCAATCACTTATAATGACTGCATGTGGGTTAACAAAAACTTATTAATTGGTTTCGTAACTCTATATCTCGATTTGATATTTTTAAATTCCTTTATAATTTAATAATATTCTATTAGTTATTTTACACAATCTACTAACAAAAAAAACCGATTAAATTTGAAAAATAAATTCAAAATAAATCAAATTATTAAAAAAATTATTGAGATAATAATATATTAAATCAATTCAGATTTTATAGCTTAACTCATCAAACTCACAATTCAAATCATAAATTTTTAATATTTTCTTTAAAAAATTACCTAAATATACGATAAAAAAACAAAAAAAAAAGTAAAACAATGAAGTTAGAAGAACAAAATTCAAAAGAAAGGAAGTCAAGATGATATTTTAAAACATATTGAGACGGCTACATATTGAATTAATCTAAATTAATTTGCTAAACTTATGATCTAGAACATGAGACCGTAATAATCTTATAAAAAAACGACGTAGAACAAAACTAATCCTACATAAACCAAAACAAAACATATCACAAAAAACAATTCAAAATAAATCAAATGCTTCAAAAACAAATTTCAATATGACATCCTTTTTATATAAAAAAAAATATTGGAATGACAATATATTAGATTGAAGACGCATCACCCCTAGTGCACCCTACCTAAGATAAGTTATATTGTTGTTTGATTGTTTTTCTAGGTCAAGCTATTCATTAGTTTCGTCTAAGGTCTAAGGAAGATCTCCTTTTATGAGAAAATCTTTATCTTACCGAGTTAAATTCTAATTGTTCTAAAGTCTAAATTTTAGCATCACATTATTTTATATTGTGTATCTTTAATACCCGAAAGTGTACTCTATTATATAGCTTTACACCCCCATAGATATTAAAGTCTACTTCTAAACTCTAATATAAAATGAACAAAATGATTATAAAGTATTTTTAATATTTTAGTCAAACCCCAACAGATAATCATAAACTAATTATAATATCTATTTTTTTATTTTTAAAACATGAGAAAGATACAATGTTTTTTTGCTTTTTTATGAAAATATGCTTGGAAAACTTTTTAGGATCTGGTCGTATGTATGGAAATAAAATATTTTTTTGTTTTTTTGTAAAGGAGAAATTAATTAAGAACTTTGAGATTTTTTTAATTTTAATTTTTTTTAAGAAAAGTTTCGGAGAAAACCGAGTATTCTAATATTGAATTTGTATCTTGCAATGCAAAAATACAACCCAATATTAAACAAAATTGGTAGGAAAACACGCGAGAAAATCAGAAATATTTTGAAATGCCCCTTGAATTTTTATTTTTTTTATTTTTTATAATATATAATATTATATTATTATTAAATATATAGGTCGGTCGGCCCAGCTAACTGGACTAGACCCCGCTAGACTAGACCTATTAGCAGCCCAACAAGTTGGGCCACCAGCGGCTCACCAGATTTGGGCTCCTCTCTTCTTTTTTTCTCTTTTCTGTTAGGCTAGACCCGACCCGACCTTATAAGCTGGGCTGAAATAGGTCCAGCCTGGCCTCAGGGGGGTTAATTATTTCCCTCTATATGCAGGCAACGGCCCTGCAGGGGGGAGAAAAAGAAGGGAAAGGAAAGGGGGAAGGTTACTTGGCTTAGGGGTCGCGATAGTGGTAAGGATGTTCAACCGGTGGCTTAAAAGGCTTCGGTGGAGGAAATGGTGGTCGGTGTCGGCTGTGGGGGGAAGAAATCAAAAACTGCAAAGGAGAGGGGAAATGTGCGGTGGTTATAGTGGTGGTTTCTGTTGTTGGACCATGACAGTGTTGAGGGGGAGGAGCTGGTCTGTTGGTGGTTGTCTTTGGTAGATGTAAGAGGTGGTGGCAGCGACAAAGAGTGAGAAAGAAAAGAGAGAACTATTGGTTAGGGAAGGAAAAAACCAGGGAGTATACTAGTTTTTTTGACGATTTTGAAACCAATTTTCTCCTCCTTCAGAACATGAAATCCTTATCTATTTATAAGGGTTGGAAGAAGGATGTTTGGTCTGCACTTGTGTAACATCTTAGCCCTTAGATCAATACAGAAGGATCCTATGTGTGCTTCCATGAGAGGCGTGTTATTAGGAAGAAAAAAAATTTTGAGTTTAATCATAAAATTATGATTAATATTTAGGAGTCGGTACCTAATATTATGGTTACTAGGAACCTATAGTCTGTGAGAGTTTGAGCAAGAAACTAGTTGTGCAAGAGGAAGATACATCACCTCTAGTGCACCCTACCTAAAATATGTTGCACTGTTTTTTTATTGTTTTTCTAAATCAAGTTTCTATCTATTGGTCTTTTTCTAAGATCTAAGGCAGATTTCCCTTCATGAGAAGTCTTTACCTTATTGGGTGAAGTCTTAACCGTTCTAAAGTCTAAATTTTAGCATCATATTTATTTTGTACTTTATATCTTTAGTACCTGAGGGTGTACTCTATTCTGTAGTTGTACACCCCCCGAATATTAAAGTCTACATCTAAACCCTAATATAAAAATGAACAAAATGATTGGTAAATGGTTTTTGATATTTTGGATAAATCCTAATGGATAATCATAAATTGGTTACAATATTCATTTTTTGTTTTTTTACATGAGAAAGATGTAATTTTTTTGTTTTTGTTTTTAAAAATATGCTTGGAAAACTCTTTAGAATCTAGTTATATGCATGAAAATAAAATATATTTTTTTGCTTTTGAAAAGGGAAAATTAATTTAAAATCTTTGAGATTTTTTTGAATTTTAATTTTTTTAAGAAAAGTTTCGAAGAAAACCAAGTATTTTAATACCGGATTTGTATCTTACAGTATAAAAATACAACCTAATATTAAACAAAATTAATAGAAAAACACGCGAGAAATCAGAAATACTTTCAAATTTTTTTTTTATTTTTTATAATATATAATATTATATTATTATTAAATATATTGGCCGGACCCAGTCGGGCTGGGCCGACAGTGGCCCACATGATATAGGCTCTTCTCTTTCTTTCTTTTTTGATGGGCTAGACCCGACCCAACCTTAAGGGCTGGGCTAAAACAGGTCCAACCCAGCCTCATGGGGGTTAATTATTCCCCCTGCATGCAGAATGAATTCTCGTTCTGCATGCAGGCGACGACCTTGCAGGGGGGAAAAAGAAAAAGGGGAAGAAAAGAGGGGGAGGTTACCTAACTTGGGGGTCACAACAGTGGTAAGGATGTTTAACCCTCAGGAGGCTTTGGTGGAGGAAATGATGGCCGGTGTTAGCTGTGGGAGGAAGAAATCAAAAACTGTAGAGGAGAGGGGAAACGTGCGATGGCTGTAGTGATGGTTTCTGTCGTTAGACCACGATGGTGCTGAGGGGGAAAAGCTGGTCTATTAGTGGTTGTCTTTGGCATATGTAAGAGGTGGTGGTAGTGGCAGAGAGAAAGAAAGAAAAAAGAGAATTGTCTACTTGGAAGGGAAAAAACCGGGGAGCAGGTTAGTTTTTTTGTCGACTTTAGAACTAATTTTCTCCTCCTTCAGGACATGAAATCCTCATATATTTATAAGGGTTGGAAGAGGGGCATTTGGTCTTCACTTGTGTCACATCTTAGCCCTTGGATCGACATAGAAGGATCTCAACCGTTGATTTAAAGTAGGTATAATGAGCTGTTAGATTTGTTGCAGAGGAAGGGTTGGTCGGGTTGGTCACTTTGGGGCGGTGCCACCGCCTTTGTGGCATCAGTTGGCCAGAACTAACCACACTAGTGTGTAGTCAGATGTCAAGTGATTATTTTTGTGTAAGTTTTGTCCGATTTGTTGGAAAAACAAAGCGTCAAATGCCTTGGAAAGTAGGACACTCGAGCGACTTTTCTATAGAAGAAGATGAACAGCAGCAATAAAATGATGTCGTTTTGGCCAATTGCGCTTTAGTCTTTGATTTGTGATTTATTCTTAATTACATGGCTAATTGGCTCTAAACTTTCAATTTTGTACAATTGTACCCTTGAAGAACTTCAATTTAAGCCCTGAATTTCAACACCTTTTTAACTTTGATCCTTAGTCTCGGATTTATGCAATTCTACCCTTCATTGACCATCAAACTTTTAAATTTCTTCAATTCTTCCCTGATTTCAGCCAATTGGGTCCCTAGAGTTTGACACATTTTGCAAAGCAGTCCTTGGCTACGAATTTATTCAATTTAGCCCCTAATTGACCCTTGATTTTGCCCATGATTTCAATCAATTGACTTAGTAAAAATTGAAATTGGACTCCTAAAATTTCAATCTTCTTAATTAAACCCAAATTAGACTCTGAAACTTAATGTTTCACCAATTAAGCCCCTAATAAAATTAATTTGACCTATTTAAAGTATAATTTGACTTAATTAAATCCTTTAATTGGATCCAAATTAATTCTTAAACATAATTAAACTTTAATTTGGCCCATGATTAAATCAAATTTGTCTACTAAAAATCTAATTAAGTCTTTAAGCTTAAATTTTAAGCAGATTCGTCCAATACTCATTTAATTTGACCTTGAATCTGTATTATCTCTTCTTTTTTAGGTAAAATGAGGCACAATTAAACTCCTAATTTTGTTTAAAATTGCAGCTTGATTTTTTCTTACTTTGCTAAAACGTCAGCCTTCTTGCTATTATTTTATTATATTCTTTAATATTCTTTTTTATTTATTTTGGAAGGAAATAAGATGATTTTGGGGAATAACCCAAAAATAAGTTATGACAATTGCCCATCTTTACAATGTTTATGCCAAAAAGTTTCGTAAGAGATTTTAGATAATAAGTTTTGTAAAGTAGAAAAAAGAATGAGATATAACGGACTCACCAGATCAAGAAATTATCATTTCTTTTAAAAGTGTTTGAAGTGGGGCTTCAAAAGCATGCTCAAAGAAAAATGGATAAGGCTAGAAAACGCATTATCCTAAGGACAAAGGCTAGATAATGCACTCGAAAAAAAAAATAGATAAGGTTTGTAAAAACCTTTTGAAGTGGTATGGTTGCACCAAGAACCTGCCTACTGGTAGGATTCAAAGATTCTAAAATGGTCAAATTGTCATGAGTGACCCATCCTAGTGGAAAAATATAAAGATTTTTCAAAGTGATCTTATTGTAATTGGCGACCTGCTCAGGAAAAAAGATTTCACTGGAGATGTCTTCCTCTCAGCCAAAGCCTTTCCCCAGCAGCAGCATCTTCATCTTCTTCGCACCTGATCTCCCTCATCCCTCTCTTGGTTGTGCCTCTCCTCTGGCCGTTGCTCTCCCTCTAAGCGAAAACGGACCCAGCAGCCCCTCCCATCGCTATTTTCCCTGCAGAACCAAGGACCCCTCACTCTCCATCCCAGATGTTCCCTTCCATCTGCCTCCCTCCTCGACCATCTCACAAATCTTCAACCAGCCGGCCAGCAACAGCGTCTGTTTCCCCCTTCGATCTCAACGGTAGCGACCAAAGTAGGCGTCGTCTTCAGCTTCCCCCACCTCCACTGAAACCCTACAACAGCTCCTCCTCCACGCATGGCTGCACCCGCAGCTCTAGCCTGCAGCCTCCAACACTCCTTCCTCAGCCGCCAGGTCTGCCACCTGAAGAAGAAAAGAACAAAAAAACAAGGGGAAGAAAAAAGATCGGGAGCAGATATGAGAAGGAGAAAACAAAATAAAAACCATTGCTTGTTGCGATTTCTTGGCTTTACAGGTGACGTTACTTCCCTCCGCTGGTGCAGAAGGGGAAAGGAGGAGAAAACGACTCAAATCCACCCATCTCTCAGGTTGTGCTCGCGGCAGCGCGTAGAGGAGACGCGCCGCCACTGTTCTTGAAGTGCCAGAAGTCTTCCCTGCACTGCTCTGAATTTTAGGGGGTTTATTTTGTAAATTTTAAATTGTTTAATGTATTTTTTGTTTATTTTTGAATTTTTATAATTTTTAGGGTGGATGTAAAAAAAAAATATAGTGAAAGTGAATGTATTGTTTGTATTTTTTTTATGGATGTTTTTTTTATGATAAAATTACCAAGAATAAAGAAGAATTTAATATTTTGATTTGCTCACAATCAAGAATTATGAATTTACATGTAAGTCGTATTTTTAATATCTGATGAAAAGATAAAATTTTTAAAACTTCTTTAATACATCAAAGCCACAAAGCAGCTTACCTCAGGTAGGGTGTGTTAGGGGTACTAATACCTTACCTAACCACAACAAATTCCTTACCCGTGAATCTCTGACAAGACCAGTACACTTGGGTTTCCCAGTAACCCTCAATTAAATACTAGGTCAACTCCCAACGAATCAAATCAAGCAAAGAGATGAAAAATCGCCAAACAAATGCCGCGCAGGTGACTTGCGACAATGTATACAATTAAACTATGGCCCCAAAGACATGGGACATGAGTTTTTTTATTTTTCATCTTTTGGTTCAAAATTATTTGATCACTTCAAAATGAAAATTGCTTGAATGAATCGTTTGTCACCTTACAAAAAGGTGTCTAAACATTGTTTTAAGCAAACATCAAATTATTTCAGAAATCAAAAAGCAAATTTAATTTTTTCAAAAATATTTTGGAAAAAGGTTTTTATTAGTTTTTAAAAAACTGATTTGGTCACAATGTTTTGAATAGTTTCATAGAATAAATTATGACGGTCAAAAAGTTTTAAAAAGGATGAGGATTGTCTTTTAACATTTTGTAGGCCACACCTTAGGGTTCAATCATTCTTACCATTAAATTTATCCAATTATGGACAACAATAAAGTACTAAATATTATTTTCATAACAACATCTCTTCATTTTAAAACAACAAAATGATAAAGAAAATGCATATTTCATTTAAAGATGTGATGAAATCCCAACAAAACAAGAAAAGCAAAGTTTTATAACAAAAAAACTGACAATGCAACACTCTTTTTTAAGTTAGCTTTCTTAGCAACACTAATGTCTTTTTAGCATTCATCAATATTTTTTCCATTTGTTTGCTATGTTGGAAATGTTCCAGGATATGTAACATGTATGAAGTAGTATATTCCCTAGTTGCACCATGTTAATGCTTCCGGTTTTGAAGTTGAAAAGCATTATACCATATAAGTATCCTCTCATTACTACAATATTGATATCATAAAATACAAGAGGGATCATATGAGGTCCCCTCCCCATTGTTACACTCATGTTTACCATATATCTTTTATGTCATTTTCTTCTATGTAACTTTTCATGACCCATAATTTCATGAAGCTACGTTTATCATCCATGCAGGTTATAACAAGTTTCCCTTCATACTCGATAATCACGATCTTTGTATCTTTATCACATCCATAAACTAATAGGGAAATTGGAAACAACTCACAACTTTATGTGTTCCCATCAAATATGAAAATGTCTCTTTTCCAAGTGAGCTAGTGAAGTACACCATTCATAGATACTAGGTTCATGCGACAAAGTGATTCATCTTATGGTAACTTGATTTCCTTTATCTGCCTCTATTAACAAGCTTTTGAATTAAACAACTCACATCATATGCAATTAGATAGAAAGAATTCCTTATAAGAGTAAAACTCGGGCTTTGAGAACCTTTTGGTATTGTAATACAAGGGATAAATAAATATTACCTTTTCCTTTTATTTTGTTCACTACTACGAGAGTTATTTTCATTTATTATTAAACTTATTATATGTTTTCAATTGTTATCATTACAGATAATATTTTATACTCTGATTAGTGAAACATATAGTAACACTTAACTTTGAGATGAAAAAAAATATCTTATAACATTTTATTTCTTGTCTTTTTAATGTTGCTTTGTTCTTTATATTTATATACCCTTTTTTTTTTACGATCCATCTTTTAGAACTTCTAAGAACCAAATGTCCACAAGTATATTCATTTTCTTAAAAACTATATTGGTGTTTACAAGTTGTCATCTTCTTTTTAGTGTTGTTAATAAATGTAATGTGATGAATTATGCATAATTTTCATAAACTATTTCTAAGATTCTCCACTCTCTGTTAAAAAAACAATTGTTATTAACATTTAAAGGTTTTATATCAATCACTCTACCACCTTGATAAATATATTTTTATTGCTCTAGCGATCATAGATATCTTAGAGAATCTTAGAGAAATTATTTATGCTTTTAAAAACAATTATATGTGTGTGTATTTATGTCAAATTGTTATCCTCTACAAAATGTGCAAGAGGAAAATGAAAAATCTAATCATATATGTTGCTTTTTTCTTTATTTATACATTGAGAGTGTTATAACCTAATTTTGGACCCCCTAAAATTCTTTTATAAAAAATATATATTCCTCTTTTTTTATTTAAAAAATAAAAAAAATAAAAAATCTAAAATCCAAAAATATTTTCAGGACATGAAGAGATAAGTCATTGGGCTACAACAAGTCAAAATGTTAAAAGAATAATCAGATTCTAATAGTTTGACAAGATGAGTTAAAGAAAGACTTAATTTGAAACAAAGTTTAAGGTTGAAATCTAAATTGACCAAAATTAGAAGAATTAATTAAGTTTAAGGACTTAATTAAACTTCTAGTGGGTTTAATTAACTTAATTAAGGATTTAATTGAAGCAAAAATTAAGTTTAAAAATCAATTTGGCAAAAATCAAAAGAATTAATTAAGTTTAACTTAATTAAACTTCTAAAGGGTTTTGTGGGTTCAATCATGGACTCAATTAAAGAAAATTTAAGTTTGGAGGTCTGATTTGGGTTAATCTGCAATAATTGAAAGAAAAAGGACTCAATTGAAACTTTGAAGGGCCTAATTGACGCAATCGGGGGCTTAATTAAAAGAAATTTGAAATTTTAAGGATGATTATGGACCAAATTAAAGAATCGTAAAAACAAAGACCAATATGAAAGAAGCGTGCACATTCAGGGACTGAAATTGATTAAATCAGGGGTCAGATTGAAACAAATTGAAAGTTTAATGAGAAATAGGGGTCAAATTGTATAATCTATAAACCATGGACTAATTTTGTAAAAGGTGCAAGAATAAAAGGATCTCAATCAATATTTCTAGGGATGTAATTGCATAAATTAAAAAGTTTTTGGATCAATTAAGGGTGCATATGTTGAAATTAGAAAAACATGGACTAAATTGAAATTTCCTAAAATCCTTTTTAAAAACTCTATTTTTTAGGGTTCAGACGAACGACATGTCACTCATACTTTAATGAAGAAATGAATGACATGTCGTTTAGTCATTGTGTCTTCTTCTTCAACCGAAAGGTTGACTGAGATGCCATGTTTAAATGAATGAACATGGCATTCTCGACAATTTTAGAGGCTCTAATCAACATCAATCAACTGAGAAAAACATCCTCTACAAGGATCAACTATCCTCATCAAATATTTGTACCTCATTTGGCTCAATGAGCTTAACAACTTCTTGTCCCCAATCAACCACTCCTGCATTGTTAGATTCAAGCTAATCGAGAACCACCTTCCGATCAATGAATATAGAGTTATAGACTTTTATATAAAGTGTGGTTTGTTCCCAATGGTAGATCCACATACACTCTATATGATGTAGGTCTATCAATGGTATGTTTATGTCTCAATCTTTAGAATAATCTTGACAAAGTACCCAACCCAATCAGCTATGACTGATAAGTTTTCAGCCTACCTTGGCTGCGAGAAGGAAATAAAATAGTTGACAAACAACAATAACTGTGCTAAACAAATTCACCATGAAAGAAAAGACTCAAAGCTGTTTTTTCATGCTGTTAAGAAGACAAAAGAAAAGCTAGGCACCATCAATTTTGGAGAGGAAGATTTTGGGAGAGAGAATAACAATCTTCCATAAACCTCTTAGTGAAACTGTCATGGTTTTGCAACTTCATGTTTTGATTTGCTTATAAAAGCAAGTGCTCTTAAGAACAACAGGAAGAAGTCCATTTTAGAGAGAAAAATAAAGTGAAGAAACACAAAATAAAATTACATTAAAAAATAAAGGAAATTATTAAGGTTTGAGAACAAAAATAAAACCATTGTATGTAAAGTTGGGAGCAGGGCATTCAAGCTAAGGATTAGAATCTGAAAACAAGGAGATAAAAGGCAATAAGCTTCAATAAAGGAATCAACAATAAAAAAAAAATAACATTGAGTTTAAAGGTATATATCCATCTTTGATAAGGGGGTATAGCTCAATGAGCATACCCTCTTCCTCTTAATTCTTTTCAAGTTCTTGTTTGAATGTTTATTGTGTACATATTATGATTAGTTATAGTTTAATGAACAATATTTATGTTTAAATGTATCTAATCATGTTTTGAACTAAAATGCATGTTTTGGAATGTATGTTCAAGATGGTATTAAATACATGGTTTGATGATTATTAATGTAATGATGATAGCATGTTTAATTATTAGTTTTGATACTTTGAAGTCAAGTTTGATTATTTGAATTTGTTTTGATTTAACTAATTGATGTTTGATTTGTTAAGACTATAATCTTAATTTGTTCTTTGACGTGATATTGGGTTTATTTAAACTTTTATACATGTTAAAGATGAAGAAAAACAAATGTTAAAATTTATGTAATAGTGTTAAAGGATCTTAGAATGTATTTATGAATTTTTGTTGATAAAATGGATGAATTTGTAGTTTGTTTCTTTTACCTATTTTCTTATAGTTTGAATGTTTTACTAGGTTAGCATAAGCATGTTTGAAGTAGGTTTGATAGCATAAGCTTTTGTGGTTTTAGTCAGTGTATAGGTTTAAGCCCTTTCTGAGTTGTTTTTGGGTTTTTATGGAATTTTTAGTCTTTGAATGTTAGTGACCTTTTTTCTGATTTCTCATAGTTTGATTTTATGGCCTTTTTTATGTGCTTAGATTGAAGCCTTAACTTATATGTTATTGTTCTCTGTCTTTTTTTATCCATTAATTACTTATTTTAGACCAATCAATCCTTAAAAGTTTGAATGTCAAGGTTTATGTTCTTGGTTGTTGGGTTTGATTACAAGTCATTCTTGATTTGTTTTTCTTATATAATTCATCATTATGCTGCAATATTCCATTCTCCATGTGTTTGTGTGTTTTATTTGACAAAACTTGGTTGAAATTTACAATTTGATTTATGAATTCTTCACTTATTCTTTGTATTCTTAGCGAGATTCAAATGAAAATTTCTTTTAATCTTCAGTCTTTATATATATATCATGTTTTTGGGCCTTTTAGGCTTGGAATGGAAAGTCCAGCCCACATGACTGAGCTAAGTCCATCAGTGTTAAAGACATATTTGTTTGGTCAGAAATTTTCAAAATAAAAATGTTTTTTTTATTCTGAAAGCATGTTTGTCAAATATGGTCTTAAAAAAATTTTTAAGTCTATGATTTTTAGCGAAGGGCGTGTTTGGCAAACACGCTTTACTGATTTTCCAACAATATTTCTTTTTTTTTTTAAGTGTTTGCCAAACATAGTTCTTTTTTTAATTAATAAAATTTTATGCCTTTAAAAGATCTATTTGCAATAAAGTTTTTATGGTTCTCATATTTTGCTTTTTATTATTTAATATTTAAAATTGTGACCTATATATGAGGCGCTTTTCAATATCAAATAAATCGGTTTCTTTCCACAAAAAATAATAATAAGTTTCTTTTAAAAAAAATACATTTAAACATTTTTATTTTATTTGACCAAGTCTCTCAAATAAAAATCATATTTGCATAAAACAAATAAAAAATACATGGAAAGATTTAGCATTTTTTAAAAAATATCAAAATTCAAGAAAAATGGTTTTTATATATCTTTGCATGTATTTTTAAATTTAATAACAAGTTTATTAAATCCATGAGAACTTAGCCTACATTTTAAAAAAAATCAACTTGTTTATTTTAATACCAATGAGTATGAACTTATAAGTAAGATATATTCTTGAATATTAAAAAAAAACACAAAAATTATGTTTGGGCTTTAAAATGGCTAGACGCGATCTATAAAGACATAGTTCACTCTACTAGGATGGAGTGATGGACATAATTTGACTAATAGACAGACCAGCGATTATAAAAACACAACAATATCTTAATAATCAAATAAATAAACAATGCAACTTACCTTAAATAAAGTGCACTGAGGGTAATATTATCCTTCCTATACATATCTAGTCCTCTTATCTAAACTCTAAAAATCAGTTAGTGTTTCTAGTAATCAAAATACTAGGCAATGACTTCAAACCTTTTATAACTGATAAAAGAGGATTCCTTTTTTTTTCACCCGCATCCGGGAGGACAATTATCACGACACCGCACACATGCAATAAAGATAATGGTTGGATATTGGATTAGAGAATAAAGATAGCCCTCTCTCGTTATATTATATTACTAATTATTTAACATGCCCTCCATCGCAGGTCATAAAAAAATTTCTAAAAAACAAATAAACAAGTATATAGGTTGTTTTGATGTGTTTTTTTACATAAAAAATTAAAGTATAAATTAAAAAATTTAAAGTCACTACATAAAAAGCGCTACAAATGAAAAAAAATCATGAAACTCAATTCCTATCAAATCAAATACCAAATGATAAAATCAGGAAAAAAATCAATTGTACAAAAGAATCTAAAATAAAAAATTATAATTAAAAGAATGAGAGTAAAAAATAAAAAAATAATAAATTAGAAAGCAACAAAAAAAATGTTCAATTAGAGGGTTAAATTGAAAAGAAAAATAATTTTAACAAAAAAAAAGATAAAAAAAATGAGGGTCAAATCAGAAAAAATAAAACAACATATACTTTGAATGAATAATGAAATTGAAAATCAATAAAACTTTAACAAAAAGTCTAAGAAATAAATTAGAAATAAAAAAAATAAGGACTAAAAATAAAAATATATAATATATGACAAATTATAATTGAAAGACTAAATTGAAAACAAACAAAACTTTTATAAAAAGAATTAAAATCAAAATAAAAAATCAAAAGAATAAGAATTAAAATTGAAAAAACAAAAAGGACAACCACACCCTTTTTCAAGTTGGAGAGATAAAAAAAAAAAAAAAAAGAAGAAAACAATCATCAACGACAAGCTGCTTATTATCCGCCATCACGCACCACACCAAGAGAAAGAGGACACGATGGCGCTTCTAAAGATGACAAAAAAGCAAGTTCAACCACCAAGTGGTATCTCACGCATCGCACAAATGAGGTAAATGTCACTCACTCGCTAATATATAATGAGGATGCATTAACAGGTTTTTTTAATAAAAGATTAATTATCCAACAAAATAAAAAAAAACAAAAATCCCTCATGCCTCTGGAAATTTTTTTAAAAAATGTGTGATAGGACCAAAAATCCTAATCGTTCATGTTGTCCTTGAATTCACGAGTCTAGTCTTTGTTTTTTTTATTTATTATTCTTTAATTTTTATTTTAATCTCAACTAGATCACATAAGAAGAAGTCTAATACATTTTATTTGAAACCCCGGGAATCAGGAGTTTTCAAGTTAACACACCAATCTTTGGTTGAGGATCACCTTTGATCGTGCTTTGTAAATTCTCATTCAATCCTCTCAGTTTTCTGCAGCAAAATATCCAAGTCTGGAGTCACATAAAGATGGACGTCACATAGAAACATGCATGATTATCTTAAAAGAAAAAACCCACCTTGTGGAGAACGAGAGCTTGTGGAGAATCCAGATGAGGCAAAGGGAATGGACATCGACAGCTTCGTTGTAGAGAATGAGGTGGAGTTGGATCTATTATCTTTGAGGCCAGACCAAGTGTCCTGGTTCTCAGGCCACTCGTCAAAGAAGGGTCGAAGAGACTGCCCTTCGTGTTTCACGGGTTCTCCGGTGGTGAAATCACTACTGAAAAATGAATGCTGGGGATAATCATTCTTCAACGTCGAGTCGTCAGTCGATTTCTCTGTGGGGAATGATGAGGCTCTGGATTGCATCAAAGACCAGGCATTGTCTAGCTGTGAGTCCTTCTGGAGACCCCTTTTGCATCCTGAAGGTTCAGACAAGAAGCTATGCTCGCCACCCTCAGTCTTCAGTCCTTGAAGATACCTAATTTGGCATAATATTAGAACCTTGATAGAATTCTTCTTTCAATATAACCTAGAAAACAATTTCCTCACAAGAACTAAATCACGAGGAGAGTCAGCGTGGTAAGAGTTCATGACGCTATAATGTCAGGCATGCTCATAGTTTATTTTATTTATTTTTAATTTAAAATGAAAAGTCTTTCGGAACAAGAAGAAAATAAGAGTAACAGGGAGCAAAAAGAGACAACACCTAGACATGGAACTACCTTATCACAAGGAGGGCAACATGTTGTTGGCGGATAGTAAAGAGAGTACATGCACAGGTGTCTTTAAGAAAACATGTCCAGGATAAAACTGTAAGGATGTCACCCCACTTTTTATCAGAGGAGATCCCAGGCAGCAGCTAAACCATTTTAACATAAATTTCTGCAGAACCCCAAAAGACACCCTCCTATCTTTAATCCTTTCAACGGAAACTTAATGAGATACCAAAAGTTTGCATGCTCGAGACAATTTAAGGGGTGTTTGGGTAGCGTTTGCTTTTAAAAGTGTTTTTTACTCGGAAATTTTTGACATCAACACACTAAAACGATTCAAAACAAAAAAAAAAATTAAATTTCTGAAAAACATTGTTTCAACCGAATTTCCAAGACTACCTGTTCAGAATTCCCCCATAACTTAACAGCATAAACAGAAAGTGAAGAAAGCAGGCCCAAAGCAAAGAGCAGATTTTGACAGCTATTCTCACAGACACCAGGGCCCAGAAGTCTGCGAGTGGTTAAAATGAAAAGTTTGTGCTGCACATACACTACCTAGATCACAGGTCTTCCATACAATTTATCAATGGGCCCCCAATTTCACAGGGAAACTTGTCTGAACACAAAAAAGGAACATGAAGCATCTAATAAGAAATCCGCACTTATTGCATACACACACAGGAATTGAATTGCAAGCTTTAATCACCAAGCAGAGAGACATGAACATTTCAAAATTAAAAATAAAATAAAAACCCATAAATAAAGCCTGAGCCGTGTAACTATCTTCAGAACCACCAAAATTTGGGTAGAACCAGACAACTCTTTCTCCTCTGAGAATCTCAGGCAATCCCTGACCATAAAAAAGCTGTCAACTTTCTTGTCTCTCTATAATCTTTTCAGCCAGAGAGTGAATTAAATTTACAGCCAATTACTTGCTGAAGACAATTTCTAATGGCTGTCAGAGTTGTTGGATTAGTTTTCATGGACATAGAACCAAATCAAAGTAGGAGGAAGCCTGACAAACAAAAATAAATGTCATTCTGTACTTCTTCTCCATCCTATTAGACAACAGAGCCCAACTGAAACATGAAAGGTTTTCTCGACATCTCCACTACTCGCATCACCACAGCCCACGAGTAGGGAAAAAGGAATGAAATGTGCTAGGTATAATTACCAAAATCTATACAGTGAAGAACGTACCTGGATTAAATTCTTTTCCCTTTTTTAAATACCATATAACTTGGAATAAGCTTAGCAAATCACTCGGAATAAGCACACAACCAGTAAATAAAAAGTCGATGATACCTGCAATCTTTAGTTGGGATTCCACGGGGAATGCAGTTCATATGATAATGGGATTGGTTAGGTCCAGAACCAGTGCCCTGGGGATTACCATATGTGTGCAGTGGAAGGTTCTGGAAGCTCCCTGTTCCACTGCTGCTTCCTGTTACGGTCAGTGATGTCACAGTGGACGATGGCTGTGTCATGGTTTGTGATTCCACAGGCTTTCTTGAACGGTTGCGGCCACGGTGCATGTGGCGCTCACAGTACTTGGAGCCCGGGTATGCATCTTTGGAGCACCTCCACTTCTTGCCGTCGGTCCTCCTGCATCGACCTGGCTCCGGATCCACCTTCTTCCCATAGAAAGTGCAATAGCCCACTGCAAAATCATGCTGAAAATGTTATCACAAACAATTTCATACCAACAACAAGACAAGCAAGAGATACACACTAGGCCACAATTAATATAATATATACACATAACATTGAGAGCATGATAATCCATTATATTAAGAACGGTACAGCCTTTACAAGCAGCAGTGTCAGACTTTGTTATAAAATAAGTGATATGGCATCTCTTAATCACCATGTCACATGACTAAAGAAGTATGAAACAGAGAATCAAATCCTTGGAGAAAGCAACGGTCATGGCAAGAAAAGGTTGCATCAATACAACACACAAATCCAATTAGATGATTGACATTACAATTTTATCTCTTCAAGAAATTCTGAAGAAGTGGAAAAATGTCAAATCTTTTGCCCTTGAAAGCTGATATATTGACCAAATAATTAGTAGCCCACAAACCTCGACTGTGATCAAAATGAAAAAAAAAAGGATGTTCCAACAGATTTAAAATCAATTAAAAAGAATAGCCAGCCTTTGAAATCCAAATCTACCAGATATATATCAACATAGCACTTAGTAGTAATAATAACAATAAAGGGAAATACTTCTCCATGATAATCAAGAAAACAACATAACATGTGTAAGCTTGAAATTACTTATCCATAACAAGAAAACGTATACAATTGAAAGCAAAGTTTCAGTGTTTAAAAAAGAAGAAGAAGCAGAAGCAGAAGGACAAGGGAAAGGGCGCTCTATACTCGACACGATCCCCTAATCAAATCGAGAAGAAACCCAATGAAGACTCTAAATCAGTAGACAAGAAATGGAAGCTACAGTATACACATAAATGTATGTGTGTGAAGGAATATATAGAGCTGGCTTACTGGCGGGATGGTGGAAGAATCTATGAGAAATGGACTCAAAACTCCTCTGAATAGGGAGCACAAGATCAGGAGGAACAGGCAGACCTGCCACCATGTACTTATAGATCAAAGCTTGATGTTCCAGTTCTTGCCATTGCGACACTGTAAATGGCGACCTCATGGTCATCACTCCTGTCCCCATCCCCCCAGATGTCACCACTGCTGCACCACCACTATTCATATCCGCCACCACCACTACCGCTACTAGTATTGGCTACTGATAATACCACTACTGCTGTACTAACTAGTGATCACAATATTAGCAGAAACTAAAAACAAAATGGGGCGCTGAGTGACAGGGATGAGGAGAAACACGGGACACAGATCAAGCCGTGTCTGAACATATATATATATATATATATAACAATGAGTGCCCGTGTATATATATGCGCGCGCGCGCGTGTCGCAGTCTCAGTGAGTGTGGGGTGGTTGTTGTGTAGAGGAGGGGATCCTGAAGGCCAAGTATGGCATTAATAAAGATCGCTAACAAATTGTGATGAGTAGTAGGAGTAACTAATGTTGCTCCATATTCAATCAAGGCTGCCTCTCCCTGTTCAGTTGCTGGAGCCATGAGGCTACTGTAAGTGATTCTTGTAGTAATTCTCTCTTATGCGAAGGTGATTTCCACGTAGGCAGTGGGACCCAACTGTATATTTTACTTCTTTTTGGAGAAGTGATGTCTACTGCTTCTCTTTCCCTTGCCAGGACGTAGGTTTGATGGCATGGCATGGCTTTTGGACCCGCAATAAGATCTAGTGGTTGGCAAGGCCTCTATTACCTTTTCTTTTATTTTTTTTTTAATTATTATTTCATGCATATCCGAAATGGAGATAGATAAAAACCTTGTAAAAAATATTTTTATATGTTTAGCCAAATTTGGCGAAATGATAAAAACCTTGACTAAATATATAGTTAAATGGTAGAATGAATCACGGTTGGATTTAATATTTCTACTGATAAAAATTTATGTAATATTTACATCCCAGTTCGTCGATAGATATATTACCAACAAACTCACAAAAAAAATAATTCGTTACAAAAAACTTCATCGATAATTTATAGTTTGTCGATGAGCATGTCAATAATAAATATAGCAATGAATTTACAGAAGGATAAAGTGTGTCAAAAATATTAATTTATCCCCTTCATTATGTCGGTATCTCTGTTGATCAATTTAACATATTTTCGACTGAAAAACCATATGTAATGTCATTAATATTTTTATTTGTCTATCGATATATCCATCAGTAAATATAATACATTACCAATATAATATCATTTGTAATTTTATCGGTGAGTTAACAATAGCATTAACATTTACAATATATATATATATATAGAAATTAAAGTTTTTCCCTATAAGATTATTCAACAACCAATATTTTCACCTGTATTCTGAACTAAATGGGTTAAGCTTTTCCTAAATGATCAATCAATCAAGAAGAAACATTGATCAAAAATATATTCAAGAAATATCCATATAACTCTTTTAGAAAAGAAAAAAAAATTCCAAATGAACGTTTGAGAGCTCGCTTCCACATTGCTACACCACTTCTAACTAGTAAGTCAATTCACCTGTATTCCGTATTAATATTTTGTGCAATGATCTTGCCAAGAAGTCGTGTTAATTAATATAATTATCTTTATTTATATTATTCTCTTTATATTTCAATAAAAAGGATATTTACTTCGAGAAAAATCATTTAGATTTGATTTTTTTTATTAATATGGGTATTCGGGTTAGTTCATAGACGTATCTCGACTAACATTATGAACTCTGAAGTTAACGATCATGTAAGTCTCCAATGATTCCGAGAGAATTTAAACTTATGACCATCAAGAAATAAATTGAAAGTCTAATAAGTTGAACTATTCTCTTATGGTTTAAATTTGATTATTATACGTACTGTATATAAGGTGGGTATTAATGATAAATTAAAATAAAATAAAATAAAATAAAAATCTAAAATGAAATAACAAAAACAAAAGAGAAAGGAGAAACATAAAATAAAGTAGAGCATTCGAAAAGCTACATCACCAAACAAAATCAACCATCTCGATCTCGTCATTCTCTCACGCTAAAATCAAGAGTATTCCCAGAGAAGTCATACCTTCTTTTTTCTTAAAGAAATTATATATATATATATATATATATATATATAAGTAAAAGATTCCTCGAAAACCTTTATAATTTGTCCCTCACCCACCTACCGCCACCCCTTTAGCTGACAGCACGGCCTCACTTGATGGGCTGGATTGGAACTGGGTCCTTCGGTCCCAAGAAAAAGAATAAGAAGACAACCTACCTGATGAGAAAACCTCTAATTCCCGGTAAACCACCCAGAAACGTACCGGATGTTTGCCGGAATGCAGGTGACATTCGACATAAGCCCCCGACCGAACATTGGCAAACAAAAAGCTCATAAAGAGCTGTGGGGGTACATGAGCTTTTCCTTTTCTTTTTTTTTTATTGATTTTTTTAAAAAATATTCTTCACGTTTCTAAAACTATGAAATTAATTTCAATAATTTCTTACTTAACTAATCAATTTATTATTTTTTCCTATAAAATCAATTTTAAATTTTAAAAATAGAATTTAATATTATAATTTTGATTGGAAATTTTAGTTTCAAATTAAAAAAAAAAGAAAAGAAAAAAGGAATAGATTCTAAGGCCACTAGTGTTTTTTCTTTTAAATAAAAAGGAGGAGTATTGGGTTATTATATTATTTTTTTTATTAACAATAAAGAGTTTCCGTCTTCAACCAACAATCAATGTTTTCACCTAGCTAAGATAGGCTATGATATAGTGTATTAAAATAGGGCGAACACAAATTTATTGCTGTAATAATCTAATTTTGAACCCATAAATATAGAATATATCTTTTCAATAAATATAATCAATTTTAATAATTTTATTATTTTTCATCATTTTCGTTTTGTTTTTGTGTCAAGTTAAATTAGAAATAATCAAAATTAAATAAAATAAATAAATACAAATAATTGATTTTAACAAGTTGAGGATTGAGTTGAAAAGGGTGAAAAACTTCAAGAATACAATTAGGGACTCAATTGAAAAGCAATTTGGATTTAATTAAAAGAATTGAAGGACCAAGAACTAAACTGGACAAGAAAGCCAAATCTAGGGGTCCAATCAAT
>Ga0325404_1002404_pt1 | contig 20090 bp, 20 predicted proteins | sample PopdelMetagenome_18_FD_205664 | JGI IMG/M metagenome (GOLD analysis project Ga0325404, IMG submission 205664) | Populus deltoides microbial communities from Bellville, Georgia, United States - Xylem-Control-R1 | ecosystem: Host-associated > Plants > Phyllosphere > Stem > Wood/Secondary xylem... | reverse complement strand
GAGAAAGTGTGAGCACACTAAATTGGTAAATGCTCATTTGTATCTATCTTCACTTAAAACCAATAGTTGTATTTAATACATAAAGATAATTTTTCTTACAACTAAATTAATTAAGACTGTTTGTTGTGAATTAATGAATCACCACTTGTCAATATTTCATAGGTCAATAAAAAAACCCACAATTTCTTTTTCTAAAAAATAAAAAAGAAAATTTATAAAAAGAAAAAAGAATAAATAATAGTATTTGGGTTTTTCTCATCGATTTCTCTCTTTCTATCTCAGAAGTCTAAAAATGTCAACAAGTTTAAAAAAAAATAAGGTTTTCATTGGTAATAATCATAAAAACCTTGAAAAGTTACTATTTTTCTCAAATTCTTGGTCAGCTCTAACTTTTCAATGAAAACTTGTTGAAGAAATTGAAAAAGAAAAATCCACCGTTTTCCAGGCTAACAGCATTGTCACAGCCAACGTCCTTTTTGAGCTTCTTTTGATTGGATCATGTCATTGATTTAACACCCTTTTGTTTTTCACACAGAATTTCCTGTTCTCATTTTGGATTTTCTAGGTCTATTACAGGTCCTAAATAAGCCTCATTTGTGCAAAACTTTGGATATTTATGTTATTTGATTCTATATTTTGGGCTGTTTAAGGAAGATAAATTCTGGGTTTTGTTTGGTGAATTGAGTTTTGATTCCAAGTTTGAATTTTTAGGCAAAAATTCTATCTGGGATTTTGAGAATTTGTATCTAGATTTTGGTGATGCATAAAATCTGAATTGGGAATGAGTCCAATGGTAAAAGCTGGAAGCTTTTTGGGTTGGTTTTGTACTATGAGGGTACTATAAGGGTTTTGATTCTTCTACAGGGGGTTTAGGTATTGATGAAATGAGAAGGATAGTTTATGCTTATAAGGATGAATCATCAACCAATGGTTCATATGAAATCAAGCTGTTCCAGTTTTTTGGTGATTCTGCTATGTGCATCTGTGGTGGTGAGCTTGGAATACAGGGAAAGGACAGAGGAAGTGTTTCTGAGGCAATTAGATGACCCAGCAACTGGGTATGTTGATAAGGACGCGGTAGGACTTTGTACCACACTCTTCTCTAATTCCATTGCTTGCAGTTTAATAAATTTGTGATCACAATTGAGGTTATTTGATTTCCAGTGCTTGAAATGCCCATTCTCATGATGATAGATTGTGAGTTGGGAAACGGATATTAACCTGCTGTTTATGTTTCTTAACTTCTAGAAATGAGAGATATGGCTTGTATGGGTCCAGATTCATCAAAACGTATGCAAATTGGTGCTAATTTGTTTCAATAATATTGACTATTGGCTGATAAAATTCTTTGGCTGTGAGTTATGCTTAGTAATTTATGATTTAACCTTGTCGCGCCACCCAGGAATCACTACTGCAATAATATTTACTCTCAGTTCTGGATTAATTCTACTGTCTCACCCACATGAGTTATGACAACAATATTATTTGCTCTCTCAGTTCTTGATCATTGATAAGGATCAGAATACCACAATAGAACTTGATAATTTTTATAATATACACTCCTAGGTCTGCTAAAATGTGACACGCATCACTACCTGGATTAAATTTTAGTAGGATATTTCTAAGTATCAACACTACACTTTTCTTGAGAGAGTTGATTTGATGGTTAAGAGAGTGTACACTGTAATTAGCCACAAATTTTATATCAGGATGTGAGAAGTAAAATTCTCATAAACTTCATAGTTTTGTTATAAATAATCTGCTCTTAATGAGATTAAAGAGATGAATTAGTCTCCAAGTGTGAAAACTTACTCAAGAATATCCTTGGCCTTAAATCCAAAAAGGGAAAATTATAGCTATATCTTTCATGATATTAACTTCTTAGTTTATAGGTCTAAACTTAAATTACTAAAATTAGGGATCTGATAATACTTACCACACGTGTATGACAATTTTGTGTTCCCTAACACTTGAGATGACACACATTTATCATAATTTCTTCTTCTCTTCTCTGTTTAGGGTCTTGGATTTTTCTTTCCATTTTTTTTGGTTTCTGGGGGGCAGATTCAGAGTGGAAGAGTTGTAATTATGGAATTCTTTTATCATAATTTCTTTTTTATCCGAAAACTAGTCATTACTGAAGATGAGCAATGATCATCGATGAGGATTATATTACCACAATAGCCTCTGACCTGAAGTGTTTTGTGCATTAAGGCATCCATGATCATATCCATGTTGCATATGCTGATGTGTATGTTTAAGTGGGGATATTCGCTTCCAAGCTCTTCCTTTTTACTGATTATTTTATCTTCTCTCTTCCCCCCTGCAAATGTGGCATAGCCTTAATGTGTTCGTGCTTTTTTTGCCTACTTAAACTTCCTTGTTCTTCATGTGTGTGTGTGTGTCTACTGCTTGTTCTTAGTTCATATTTATAGATGTCTGCTTATTCCCAGCTGGACAAAAATTTACTGAAATTGTTTTGGATTGCAGGCAGAGCTACTTTGCATCATTTGCAAGGTAGATTTGATTCAACTGAAGGAAGCTGATGAAAATCTTAACTTCTGTTTCCCTGAGGAAACATTTAATGGGGCCAGTGAACTAAGGTCTAAGGGTTGGTCAGTGTCAAAAGAAAACATTCAGAAATTGATTAAAGTCCCGCAGCCCCAGTTAAAGGAAACTCTTTTAGATTGTATAAGAAAGGACAATCATCTGTTCCATGTTTCTGGAGATGAAGGTGGTGCAGATAATTATCACACAAGGCGTGCTGTTGCAAGAAGGAATTTGCTTCAGGTCATCTCAGAGCCCCCAGCCCCAGTGCCTGTCGTTGGATCACCATTTCCTAGTCCCTCACCATCCCCAGATCTGGCACCTTCTCCAGCTTCCACTCCAAACTCTGTCCCTTCACCACAAGAACCATTTTTTCCTCACCTAACGCCACCTCCTCCCAGTCCCAGTGAAAACTCTTCTTCTAGTCAAACCTCTGGTCCTATTGAGCCAGATAATGGAAATAACCATAAAACAGTTGTTATTGCAGTAGTTGTGACTGCTGGAGTGACATTTGTTGTTGCGGCATTGTTCTTCTTGCTCTGTACTAAGGTTTGTTGGAGAGGACCTGGAGCTAGACGAAATGATGAAAGGCCCCTTCTTAGCCTAAGCTTAAGTGACTATTCTGTTGGTCAGTAAATAGTCTGTCGGATGTTTTCTTTTAACGTCCAATTCTTTTATACAGTTCTGATATTTCTTCAAAATCTGATCTTCCAGGTTCTACACATAAAACTTTTGGCTTAGGAAATTCTATCGAACAAGAGAAGCTTGGTCATCATTCTTTTGGTAATATATCAAGCCATGAGAAAATGGGATCATCTTTGGAGAGCCTTTTTAATAAGTCTGATGCTCTTAATGTATCGCTAGATGAAAGTATGTCATTAGGAGCTGTTAGTGCTGCTGCCAAATCCTCTGGTGACAACAAGATGAACACACCTGTACCACATCCTCCAGGAAGGACAGGCAGCAACCCTTTTTTGAAGCCTCCTCCTGGAAGGGCAGAACCACTTCCTCCTGAACCGCCTGCTAGTCTCAGGCCTCCTCCCAGTAAGGCTGGTCCTACTCCTCCACCTCCCCCTCCTGCACCACCTGCACCTGCAAAATCATCCAGTAGTACGGGCCCTCTCCCCCCTGGTCCACCTCCTCCACCACCTTTTGCTCCTGGAGTGAAACCTGGTCCACGCACTCTACCACCTCCAATTGGAGGTTCTGCTCCTCGACCACCACCACCAATGCCCTCAGGTCCAAAAGTTCCTCGACCACCTCTTGGATCAAAGCATCCTTCCAATACTGCATCCAGTGAAGGAGCTGGTATGGAGGATGATGCTGATGCTCCTAAAGCCAAGTTAAAGCCATTTTTCTGGGACAAAGTTCTAGCCAACCCTGATCATTCCATGGTTTGGCATCAGATTAAATCAGGATCATTCCAGTAAGTTACACTTTTGAATTTTATTGTTATTTTTCTATTTTTTCATTCATGAATCCCTAATAACCTTTGCTGCTGAATATGCTATTTTACAGGTTCAATGAGGAGATGATAGAAACCCTGTTTGGATATGCACCTGATAAAAACAAAAATGAACGCAAGAAAGAGTCTTCTTCCCAAGATCCAACACCCCATTTTATTCAAATACTTGATCCCAAAAAGGCACAAAATTTATCAATTCTTTTGCGGGCACTGAATGTGACGATAGAAGAAGTCTGTGATGCACTTCGTGAAGGTGATCAACTCTCTTAATTTCTTTCAGTAGAGATACATGCATGGATAGGTTAAACTGCACCAATTCCAAGAAATTCAATTTTTTTGGTTGAGGGGGGTGGGGATGGATGTTTCATTGTATTTTCTTTATCCCGTTCCTAGTCTGGGAAAATCCTTTCACACACCTTATTTGTCTAGTATGGCTGATTTTCATGATGGTGTGGCTGTGTGGATGGTTGCAATTACCTCATCTCATTGGTTGTGGAACTTGAGTAGCGATAGTGTCTTTTGGTTTTAATGCATCAGCATATTCTAACCTCTGTTAATTAAAAAACCAGGAAATGAGCTTCCTGTAGAGCTCGTTCAAAATTTGTTGAGGATGGCACCCACAGCAGATGAAGAACTGAAGCTTAGGCTCTACAGTGGTGAACTTTCTCAACTTGGGCCTGCTGAGAGGTTCCTAAAAGCATTGGTTGACATCCCATTTGCTTTTAAACGACTGGAAGCACTTCTTTTCATGTGCACTCTACAGGAAGAGATCACCTCCAGTAAAGAGTCTTTTGAAACCTTAGAGGTAGGCAACTGGATATAGTATTTCTTCAGCACTTAGTTTAATTCTTGCTTTTAGGAGCTAGTTGTCTTGAACAATATGTTGGAAGTATCCATGCTCATAGTCTAATTATAAACTTGGTAGTTGCACTTTTTCAACATATGGGGAAGAAGACCCTTGCAATGCTTCTTGATTTTGGGAAGGCATACCAAATTATGGAGACATATTTTAAAAAATCATTAAAAATATTATTGAAAGAAAAATAAATTTTTGTGAAGAACCACAACACAACATTATTTGCAAAAAAATTACATACTGATTTCAGTTCAGTGCCTCCTATCATTCTCCTTCCTATGTGTCTTGGAAAGTGCATGCATCCCATCTAGTTTATAGAATGAAACAGACTAGCCACCTATCATACAAAAGAGGATGGGCAGGATATGGTAGAAAAGGTAGAACTGGTAGAATCCTGTGACTTGATGAATTTCACATTTAGAATGTATGAATGTTTTTGCATATAAGACACATGTTTGCATATAAATATTCTCACATTTATAAAATTTGAATATATTACTGTGCAAAGTGGTCAGTTTCTCACTGATCCGTCTCTGATTTCTGGCAATTTCTTGAATTTCTGCACTTGCTAACATCTAATGCAAATGCTATCTCCATCTAACATGGCAGGTTGCTTGCAAGGAGCTCAGAAACAGTCGATTGTTCCTCAAGCTTCTAGAAGCTGTTCTCAAAACAGGCAACCGAATGAATGATGGAACATTCCGTGGTGGTGCACAAGCATTCAAGCTTGACACACTTTTGAAATTATCTGATGTAAAAGGAGTAGATGGGAAGACTACTCTCTTGCACTTTGTTGTTCAGGAGATAGTTCGCTCTGAAGGTGTGAGAGCTGCTCGTGCAGGACGAGAGAGCCGGAGCCTTTCCAGTGTCAGTATAAAAACAGATGATCTCCTTGAGGAAATTTCCACCGATACAGAAGAGCACTATTGCAGCCTTGGTCTTCAGGTTGTTTCTCATTTGAGCAGTGAACTAGAAAATGTCAAAAGAGCAGCGGTCGTGGATACTGACAACTTAACAAGATCTGCTGCAAAACTTGGGCAGTCATTGTTGGTAACCCAAAATTTCCTGAATAAAGACATGAAGAATTTAGAGGAAGATAGTGGATTCCATCAAACATTGAAAGGTTTTGTGCAGAATGCTGAGGTTGATGTCATGTCACTTCTGGAAGAAGAAAAGAGAATTATGGCTCTGGTGAAGAGCACTGGTGATTATTTCCATGGGAATGCAGGGAAGGATGAGGGCTTACGATTATTTGTCATTGTACGAGACTTTTTAATAATATTAGATAAGGTATGCAAAGAGGTGAGAGAGGCACAAAAGAGGTTAGCAAAAACACAGAAAAAAGAGGCATCTACTGTATCATCTCCCTCTAATCAGCGCCAGCAACCGATGGCTGATCTTCGCCAGCGGCTATTTCCAGCAATTGCAGAGCGACGTACAGAAGATTCCAGTTCCAGCTCGGATGACGATGGTTAATCTGAAAGAGTAAGCTATGACCCTATCAACGATTAATTTGTGGTTTCTTTCCGTTTAGAATTCATACAATCAAACATTATATATTTTTATACATGGTCGAAGAGAATGTGATTCTGTGAACTTGAGATTGATGTTGAAATCAAGAAAGTCCTTCACTTGTGTTATCAGGTTGCTGCTATCATGGATGATTTCGGATCTTCGCCAGTGGCTATCATTACCCATAGAGTCTCTCACTGGTGTTATCCATATATTTCGAGGGAATGGTGGGAAAGTGCATCAAAACCAAATAACATTCCCACTTCCACTCCTCTTCGAGGCCAAATTGCACTGAAGCAGATGGATTAATGGAGCTGAAAACAGATAGTAAATTAAGCCAACAATTTCAGGTTGGAGCTCAATGGGTGGATTCATCCCATCATGTATTAACTTGGGATCGAATTCAATAGTGGAGCAAAAGTTTCGAAATACAATACAGTTGCGAGGGCAATCACTCCCGAATGGCTAGCTAAGGAAGGCTCCTCTCGTCTCTCTCGACAGTAGCCGACTAGTCCGATATGTGGAAGATTTCTGTGCCTGTAACATAACATAACATAATTTATATTAAATCTCAATTCAAGAAAAACAAAACCTTGGTTTTTTAGTTGATTTTCTTGTAATTTTCTAAAATCCCAAGATTTATTAACCATAGAATCTTTTTATATTACCTTTAATAACCATAGAACCCTACCAATCAACCATAGTGTTACTCACTTCCTATCTTTTTCGGGAAATAATTAATTCATCCTTCACAATATTAAATCTTTAAGACAATAATGAGTACTTCTATTTTTTCACCTGTTTACAACCAGGTCCTTTCATTAATTCTTTTTTTTATTTTTATTTTTTTATGAGAATCTATTGTTTCTCTTCTAAAATAATCCTTCATTTCTAAGTCAAAACTACAAATAAGACCAAAAGTGCATTAAATTTATAAAAGATGTTCTGGAATTTGAAAAAACAAATAAAAATTAACAGTCAATTCTGGTCAAAGGACCCACTTAAGATTCCTCAAGACTAGAGGGACTAATTTATAACTCTATAGAAATCACAATCGGACCGTAACATAAGCTACTCATTTCTAAACTTAAAATTCCAAAAAATTAAAAATAAAAAAAAATAAAAATCCGTCCGATTTCGATATTCAACAGAAACTCAGAAAGTGCTAAGCCCTCACCTCTTTCTATACTTTCCCCGTCCGGTTACCGTCTCCAAAGTCAAAACTTCGTCCTAGACGAAAATTCTTAAAGGATAAAGAAATTGTTAGAGCAGCCTTTATACTCAATCTACTGGTACGTATTCCAATCTTTTTTTTTTTGCTTCTTTCTTTGAATGGTTTCGATTTGTTAGTTTTAATCATAAAATTGGTGACAGAGAGAAAAAAATTGTGTGAGGTTATGAATTAAGTTCTAATCATATGTTAAGTTCAATTTTATGATGTGTGGGCTGTGTTAGTTTAACTTTGGTAGTGGGTTTGGTTTTGTTCCTTACATATTTCTGTCTTTTTTTATTGTTGTCTCTGCAGGGATTTTTATTGTATTCAATTAAGTAAAGTTTAATCGATAATGCTTTCTGGGGTGAAGTTTATTCCCCGAGATGAAGTTGATAAGGTAAGGTTTTTTTCCCCCCTGAAACATGGTTTAATTTTCGTGTTTAAAGTAGTTTTTTTTTTAATTACCTTTCATTTTTCTAACTATTTGAGTAATGGGTTTTAGGGGAAAGGTGAAAATAGGGATGATTTTGTAGAGAAGAGGAAGGAATCTGGTAGTAGAAGGGAAAGGAATAGGAGGAAGAAGAAGAAGATTTCGCGTCATGATAGCAATTCTGATGATGATCTTGAGAGAATTAAGAAACGGTCTAAGAAGAGTAAGAAGTGGTACTCGTCGGATGAGCATTCGTCAGAAGAATCAAGTGATAGTGAGAGTGGTTCAGATGGGAAGAGTAATAGTAAGAGAAGAAAGAAAAAGAGAAAGAGTAGGAAACGTTTTTCATCTGATGAATATTCATCGTCTTCTTCAGAAGGTGAGGCTCAAAGAGAAAGTGCGAAAGGTGGTAGGAAGAAGAGCAAGGAAAAACAGGGTGAAATTGGTGATGACTTTAGTGGTATGTTCTCTAAGTAATTTTATGTTAGAATGTTTGATAATTTGACGATGTTAAGATTCGATAATTTATTGAATATTTGTTTGTAGATGATGGCAGAGAATCCCATTCTATAAATAAAATAGACATTGCCAGGAAAGAAATGGGCTTGGATTGGATGCTTAGGCCTGCAAAAGATGTTGAGAGAAGGCCAACAGTTAGTGTTGATCATGACCTAGAGGAACCCCCTGCTGAAGAGGTAATGCTGTTTCTTTTTTGTTTTCTGTCACTCTATGATCAACTTATCAGTTGCCTAGCTTTCTTTTGGTTGGTGGTCCTAGCTGTCTTTCTTCGTGGCACTTTTTTCTGAAGTTGTGGGGGTGCAAATTCTGTGCAATGATGGGAGTTCGTATTGCAAAATTCTAACATCCTTAACTAAGTATCTTGCTTGTATTGGAGAAATATAGTAATTAATTGTCATTTTCTCCTTGAATCTTGGTCCATTTCTTTGATTATATGGAATTGTTAGGATGATACTTGTTATATGAGTATAATTCAGCTAGCACAACTAGTTGGTGTATTAAGATATATTGCTAACATGTACACTCTGGGCATTTATTTGTCAACCTTGTTTTACTTTTATGAATTAAAACTAGTTTTCCTCTATCTGCTTTCACTGATCAGTTCTTGTATCATTTGAATCATTTCACTGCTCAAAATTGTTATGCTTACATGATCTTTGCATATTCAGTGTGATATTTGTCACATCTATTCTTTCTAAATGGTGTTGAGCGCATGTATGTCCTGTTCAAAATTATTGCTTACATGAGCTTTGAATATTCAGGGTACCACATGTCACATTTATCTGTTCATGTTCTAAGTTGCTGGGTAAATAGATGTCTTTTTCTGCGAAGCAGTTGTGCTATGCTTTTTCTCTGTTGATGAAGTACTCATTTTTTAATTTGTTCATTAGATAATGAGAGTGAACCCTCGGGAGTTGAATCCATATTTCAAGGATAATGGAAGTGGTTATCCGGATGATGGAGTTGAGAAAAAAGTTGGTGTAGATCAACTTCCTTCGTCTTCACTTATTGGGGATGGAGGTGCAAGCTGGAGGTTAAAAGCCTTAAAGCGTGCACAAGAGCAAGCAGCTCGGGAAGGAAGAAAGCTTGAAGAGGTTTGTTTCCTTAACTTTCAGAATGCATCTATTATGACTGAAGCCTCCATTATTTGCATTTGATAGTTGATACAATTTTATTTTGCAGATTGTGGAAGAAAGATGGGATTCCCTTGGTCAATTGGCTGTCTCTGCAGCATCTCGAATGGCTGCCCCATCTCGTGCTCATCTGCATGCAATAAAAAATAGAAAGAAAGGATTAACCGAGAAACAAGATGCTATGACAGATGGTCAAAGTGGGAGAGATATTGGAAAGGTACTCGGCAACTCACTGAAACCACTGTTAATTTTTTTTATGAAGCAGTTGTAGGGTGTGAGTCAAAAATTGCTTTAATGTTACTTGAATAAAAAGTACTTTTCACTTGCATGTAATTAATATGATTGTTATTATCAGAGTGCTGATCGAGGCTACTTGAAGGATGTATCTGTCCGCCATCCTGAAATGAGAGCTCCAAAAGTCCATAACACTTTGTCATGGGGAAAACGAAAAAGTCAAAATATGTCTACTAAGGATGCAGCCCTTGTTTCCGCTGCAGCATCTAGCATGAATAAGTTTTCTGATGATGGAAGTTTTATGAGCAAAATTCTTGGTAAGCAGAATAAGGATGCTGGAAGTTCTGTTGGTTCCTATTCAAACCAAGAGGAGAATTTGGAGTCAAAAGTGGCTTCACCTAAAATGAACAAACCCAGTGAAGGCAGCCTGTTGGTTAAGGAAGCACTAAGTGCAAACCAATTGGCAGCCAAGGCTTTGCAGCTTCGCATGAAAGGAAAGCATGAAGAAGCGGAGAAACTCATGGTGAGACAATGTTTCCACTTTTACATACTTCTGTTTTACCCTTGGTTCTAATAAAGACTTGAGCTTCCCAAAGGAATGAGATTTCTCTAGTCCTTATTGGGAGAAATTTTAGTTAATTTTATCTATTTCCTCGTATTATGAAAAACAATGCAAGGCAAAAGCTTTCAGTAAGTTGCCTTGAAAACATTGGAATACATGGATGGATGAATGGATTATTATACAATGTTTTAGGATGGAAATTAAGAGCATTGCAATGACATTGTTATTTCTTAGTCCTAAGCTGAGTCCTAACTTTTAGTCATTTTCTTAGAAATGGGATAAGAATTCAGGGTAAGATCAAGATCAGTGCAGGAGTGAAAGCATCACTTTACCATCAACAGGACTTGGGTCAATCAAAAGCTTTTAAGAGTGAAGATATTTTTTATAAAAACCAGCACTTTTGTAAGCTTAGCATAATATGAAAGCAGTGTTGGTGACAACAGTCTCTAAAGTTCATCGTGACTTTCCAGATATGTTCTTAGAAGTTTTCTATGAGTGACTTCCTGGGTCTTGAATGAAAAGGCAATCATATTTTTGTGATTCTTTGTATTTGCTAAGTCAAATTGTAAGTGCACGGCCTTTTTTATTGGTGATTAAGTGTTTTCTTTTCCTTTGTTTTATCAGCAAGAAGCTGAGAGCATCAAAGTGAAGCAGGGTGTTGGAGAGAATTCAAACAGACCTCAGATAGTCAGTAGCACAAACAGGTAATTTTGCATTTTGTGATTTTTTCTTTTAAATATGTACACATTTTTTTTTTTAGTTTCTGTTGATATACAGTATGCTTATAGTTTTGGATAGGGTAGTGTTCTAAACATGATATTAGAGTATCAAAGGCATGGTGATTCCTCCTTTTCTTTTCTTTGTGGAACATATTTGTTTGCTCAACCTGATTCAGTTACTCCATGTGCCATTACATTGTTTTCTCATTCTTGAAACTTTGCAATTTATGGTAATTGCTTTTATAATAGTATTTCCTTTTTTGTTCTTTTTAGATCTGCTATTCAAGGTGTTTCTGCTAGGAGAAAGGAAGATGAAGATGCTGATAGGCATCTTGCCCAAACTATAATGCAGAATAAACAGTACAGTTTATCTGGCCGGGCTGACGATGAATATGATTTTGATGACGGCCCAAGGAGGAAGTCTGGTAGGAAGGGTAGAGACAGTGATCACAAGGTCTCTAACAAGAATGATCTTGGAAAGCGTATCTTGACTCAGCAAGAACGCTGCAATTTTTGCTTTGAGAATCCAAACCGGCCAAAACATCTTGTTGTGTCGATAGCAAACTTCACATATTTGATGTTGCCACAGTGGCAGTCCATTGTGCCAGGCCATTGCTGCATCTTGCCAATGCAGGTAAGCTTAGTCTAGTTGCTTAGAGTAGAGTAGGCTTGGTTACCAGTTATATGATTTGTATTTCTTACAGTTGAATCGCAAGTTGTCATTTGTCTTGGATTTGTTCTAAAAGACTGCATTTGGGAGAATTGATCTGTCTCATAATTATAGTAAGCAATTTGAAAATATGTCAGTGTTTGAATCATCACTTTCTGAAAGATTCTACCAGAACAGGAAATTAGAGTTGTTTTGATGATTTAGGAAGCAAAATAAAGTCATTCGCAACATAATGTAGATGATACTGGATTTTATCTAGGAACAGACATAGGTTAACTTTCTGTTATTTTTATTCTTCACTTGAAGATTTTTTCTTATGGAGGCTGGGTTTTTTCTTTGTAGCATGACTCAGCCACAAGAAATGTTGACAATAATGTGTGGGAAGAAATTCGCAATTTCAAGAAATGCCTTATAATGATGTTCTCCAAGCAAGAGAAGGATTTAGTGTTTCTTGAAACAGTGATCAACTTGTCACAACAACGGCGCCATTGTTTGGTCGAGTGCATTCCTTTGCCTCGAGAAATTGCTAAACAAGCCCCCCTATATTTTAAGAAGGTTAGCTTTCTTTTATTAATTTTCTGTTTTGGTGAGATAATTGTTGCTTCCTTTTTTAGTGTTCACTTAGTCTTCTAGATTTTGCTAGACTATCTTTTTGGGGAGAAGAGCTGGTCTGTTAGTAACTGTTGATTGTGTGCATTTCGAAAAATATCTTCATTTTGTCTCTGACCTTTGTTTAAACTACGAGTTGTCATCACGCACAGAGAGGAACGGAACATAAAGTTATCCAATTGTTTAATGTAAATTGAGTCAAAATGTCGACTTTGGAACAGCAAAGAGAAACCATAGTGAAGATCATTTTATATCCATGAAAGATTTTGTGTATGCTTCTAATAATCAACCTAGTAGCGTTCTTTTTGGGTACAATGTCAACACCGGCCATTCACAATTTTGCTTATATATATGGACAAATTTTTGACTTGCACACACATTTACATGTTCATCCATCCTTTCGTAATAAATACTTCCTTTCCAGGCAATCGATGAAGCTGAAGATGAGTGGAGTCAACACAATGCAAAGAAGCTCATTGATACAAGTGAGAAAGGACTTCGTGGTTCAATCCCCAAGGACTTTCCTTATTTCCATGTTGAGTTTGGTCTAAGTAAGGGGTTCGTCCATGTTATTGATGACGAGAAAAACTTTAAAAGCAGCCTTGGCTTGAATGTTTTAAGGGGAATGTTGCGTTTACCTGAGGAGGACATGTACCGGCGCCGGAGGCATGAATCAGTGGAGGCGCAAAAACTGGCTGTTGCAAAATTTGCTCAAGATTGGGAACCGTTTGACTGGACGAAACAACTCTGAATAATTTTCTGGCAAACAGCTTTTTGTTGGCCTCACTCTTTTGAACTTCAATATTCAGTAGCTGGGAGCTCTGCATGTTTGCAAAGACTGCTCAGTAGAAACAATCATTTGGATAGTCCATCAGATTTGACAGCCAGTCCTTGAAGCTAAAATTCAGGACAAGACGAGCGCCCGCCCTGCCAGCAGCTGATGACAACACTAGTGCTAATTTTCAGAACTTCCGGCTGGATTTAAAAATGCCTTGACAAGGTTCTAGTCGAAGTTAATTTTCTGGCAAACAGCTTTTTATTGGTTTGGCAGTGGATGGTTTTGGTGGATATAGCTTCAAGTCATAGTGCAATACTTCAAATTTTATTTTTTCATGTAAATCTGGAAGCTTTTGTAGCTGCAAATCAACTTCGACTAGCTGCAAATCAATTGAATCCGTTCTAATTATATTCTTTTGTATTTTCAATTCAAGAAAACTACGTTATTTTTTCATGTTGAGCAATTCGAGCATTTTTTATAATAATTAAAAAAAAATCAAGATCTTTGGATTTGATTCAAGGGAGGAGGAGAAGAGAGTTGCCTAATTTGGTTATTATGTCAAATCCAATTAAATTCACTTTATCATGGCTAAAGTACCAATTTATTATTAAATATATGGGGGATTCACTCTACAATCACTATAGCTCCTTTCCTATAATTACCGTGAACTGTTCAGTTTACAGTTTTTTTTTCCTTTCCATTTTGAGTTTTTTTTTTTTTTAAATTGCAATTATTTCAAGTTATATTATTATAATTTTATTTGTTGATTTTTTTTATTTGCAAAAAAAAAAATTACGACGTATGTTGTATGTTAAAATCTTAAGTTATAATTCAAATTAAAAGAAATAAGAATAGAAAAATAAATAAAAATAGAATAGGCTATTCAAAAGGCAAGGAAAAATTCAGTTTGGTTTATGAAGTTTTAAATTATGTGTTATTTTTTGCTTGTGTCCTAAAATTCAATTTTTACACTTTAATCCTTAAATGTTAAGAGAGGAGATAAAATACCTAAAAAATGTTAATAATTTTTTCTCCTTAATTAAACAAGATACATTTTTTCTCCTTAATTCAAGTCATTATAATTTTTATGAATATTTTTTAATTTCCATTAGTTTCTTTTTTTAATAAACCATATTGCTAATAAAAAATACAAGTCATTGTGAAAAAAAAAATGCATGAATGAAATAAGATAATTTTGATTAAAAAAATATATTTTTCTCTAAAATTTAAATCATTTTATTTCTTAGTATTATGAATTTTATTTTTTATATAGTTAAATAAAATAAAACATGCACTATGCTAGTGAAAAAAATTAAAATTGATCATGAGTTCATTATTTCTTCAACTATGGTTGCAATCTCATTTGGACCGTGGATTACTATAGCACAATCTACAATGATTATTTTTGTATTTTTTTTTCTCATTTTTGTTCTTGAAGAAATTATACAATATATGATCATTAAACTTTATTCTGTTTTCAATTTTTTTTCTCCATAGTATGATAACATGGTTTTATGTTTTAGAATTTTTTGTATTTGCATATCCTAATATATATTAATTTAAAATATTTTTCAATCAAAAAAATAGTTTTCATACAAATTTGTTTTTTTTTTTACAGTTTAATCTATCCTTCAAAGTTTTTTTTAAATTATTTTTTATTTAAAAATATCAAATTAATATTTTTAAGTATTTTTTTATAATTTGAATGTGTTAATATAAAAAAATATCAATTTAAAATATATTTTAATTAAAAATATATTATTACAGAAGCATTGCCATATTATCTATCTCACACATAAAACAAATGAAAAGCCCAGTCCAATCTCAGCCCAATTTTCAAAGAAACTCGTCACGCCGTTAAATAGAAAACCATGACGCCGTTTTATTCTATTTCAAACAGAATCCCCTCTCTTCCCTCTCAACGGCTATTTCTTGCACTTTCTCTAGTTGTTTTCATTTTATCTGATCTCTCTCTTCACAAACCAAGAAAATCACAAGAAACTCTTTACATGGACAAATCTATGGGAAGAAACCCATAATAATAACAACCAGGTATGTTTCTCTTCTTTCTTTTCTGGCTTTCTCTTATTTTTTCTATTTCCAGTGTTAAAAGAATCATTAAGTAGTGAAGTTTCTTGATATGTGAAATCTTTGGTTTGCACATGCTTTCATGGTTTTTTGGTTGTTACAACGCATTTTAAGTTATCCCTTTGTTTCTTTCTTTCTGGGTCTCTCTTAATTTTGTCGGGGGCTTTACTTTTATTGTTTTTATGCTGGGTTCTTACGAGACTAGAAATTTAAGAAAGCCATTGTGTAATCTTGAGAGAAATTCGTTGAAAATTCGATCTAAAGGTTTTTTGTTTTCGGGTTTTCCATGATTTTGACAATAAGATACAATTTTTGGTCGATTATTGAATACCAAAGTGAAAAGAAATGGGGTCCGTGATTTTTTATATTTAAATAATAATCTTTAGTCTTTGTTTTATCTTGGGAGAAACAACCGTGGAAAATTTATGAAAAATGGTATCTATATCTTTGATTATTTTGGGTTTTGTTTGATTTCTTATAATCAAGAAACAAAAGATTGGCATTGCTCGTTGGCAATTAAGTTCTTTATAAACAATGAAATTACAAATTTTGGGTCATTGCATACAAAAGGGGGAATAAATAGGGTTCGTGGTCTTTATGATTTTAATAACTTGTTAATAGTGGGTTTTTACTTTTCACATGTTCTTAATTAGACCTGGAAGATGAGATGCAATACCCTCTTGGAAAAACAATAGCATCATAGGAGTTATTATCCTGTCAAAAAGTAATTAATTTAATTTTGTTTGTTGGATTTGAACCTCTAGATATATCAGCAATGTGATCTTCACTATATATTTATCTGTGGTACTCTGTTCTCTATTGGCATAATTGCGCTTAAATCAACTTCAATTTGTTATCTGAAGAAGGTTTTTGCTTGTGAACAGGTGTGTCTTGTTTCTTTTAAATTTGCAAAGAAATGGACAGGATCTGTGAAGAGTTAGATGAAGCAAAAGCTGAGATTGAGAAGCTCAAAGCAGATTTGAGATGCAAAGCAGAATTTTCTGACAACTTGAAGAAAGCTCATGGTGAACAGCTTATCCGAACCCAAGAAGCATGTTCGAAAGTTGAGAGACAGGCCCAAGAATTAAATGCTAAGGAAGAGGAAATCTCCACTGTGAAGCGAATGTGTGAAGATTTGCAATGCAGTTTGAATGAAAAAGAATCCATCATCAGACGTTTAAGCACTGCAAATGATAAGCTTAAAGTTGATTGCGGTGAGAAGTATAAAAAATGGGAGGAGGAGAAAAGGGGGTTAGTGTTGGCACTAGATGAGTCAAATGAGAAGAACATAGATCAAGAACAAAAGATTCATGTGTTTATGGCAGAGATTGAACGTTATAAGGGGCTTCTATCTGCTTCGCAGAAGAAATGCTTGGAAGCAGAGAAAAATGCCAAAGCATCCATAGAGATGAGGGAAAGGGATTCTATGCTACTCAAGTTGGAGGAGGAGAGCAGGAAGGTTGAAAATCAGCTAAAATGGAAGAAAGAGCAGTTCAACCATCTAGAAGAAGCACATGAAAAGCTCCGATATCAGTTCAGGGAAAGCAAGAAAGAGTGGGAGATGGAGAGGTCCACATTGATTGATGAAATTTGCTCACTACAGACACGCTTAGATTCTCAGACTAGAATGTCAGAAGATCTTGAAAAACAGTTCAGGATGTGCAATGAAGCTTTAGCTCATGAAGAAAGCAGGAGAAAGTATCTTGAAGTTGAGGTTTCTGAATTTAAAGCGCGCTTTGAGAATGTTTTCACCGAGTGTCAGGATGCAAGGTCACAACTAGAATGCTTGGCCACTCAAAGGGACATAGAAATTGCAGCTCTGAGACATTCTTTGGTTACCAAGGAGACATTTTACAAAGAAATTGAGTACAAAGCAGGAAAACTAGAGCAAGACAACCAGGAGTTGCTGGTGTCACTCAAAGAGCTTCAGGAGGCTGGGATTCGGGAAGTGGGAAATTCTTCTTTGGCAAAAATGCAAAACAAGCTCAAGAGTTTGGAGCAGATGCACAGAAATTGCTCTGCAAATCTTAAAGCTAAAGAAGCTGAATGGAGCTCTCAACTGGAGAAATTGACTGGAGAGCTGGATAATCACAGGTCTGCACTACAGAGCAAAGAAACAGTAGTAAAAGAGCTTGACATGGAATTGGAAAATTGCCACTCTGTGATAATGCAGTTGGAGTTGCAGAATGAGGAGGCTTCGACAATGCTATTGGTATTGAAATCAGGCATAACTGAGGCTCAACTGAACATTGGGAATGATGAGACTACTGAGGTGAGGCTTCATGACAAAGAAAGAGGCGAAGATGTCTCTCTCTTGATGAGGCAGCTGCAAACAAAGAACACTGCTCTGGCTAAAGCAATGACAGATTGTGAGGAGGAACGTCAAAAGGTTGCATCTTTATTGAAGAGAGTTGAGTACCTGGATCTTGTTGAAGAGCAGCGATTATTGATGCAGAAAGAGCTTAAGACATACAAAGAATTGCTTGAGGAATCATCAAGGTGTCAACTTTGCTTCAAGAAGCAAGCTTTGCAGACAGAAAGTGACTTGAAAGATAAACTTAAGGCAGTTTGTGATGCCTTGGATGTGGCCAACTCAGAATTAGCCAAAGAACATCAGAAGGCAGTATCTTTGTCAAGGAGAGCCAAGTCCTTGGATTTTCTAGAAGAGAAGTGGCTCTTGATGCAGAAAGAGTTGGAGAAGTGCAAGGAAGTGCTTGAGGAGTCATCTAGGCGTCAAAGTTGCCTAGAAGAGCAAGCTTTCCAGATTGAAAACGAGTTGAAAAATAAATTTAGAGAAGTTTGCGACAAATTCAACATGGCCAGTTCAGAATTGGTGGAACATCGTGAGAAGGTGGAATGTTTATCTAGGAGGGCTGAGCACTTCGATCTTGTTGAAGAGCAACAACTCCTGATGCAGAAAGAGCTTGAGAGGTATAAGGAAATGGTCGAAGAATCATCTAGGAAGCAGCTTCTCATAGAAATGAAAGCTTTGGATGTGGAAACTGACTTAAAGGAGAAACTAAGAGAAGTTTGTGATGAATTAGACACTGCAAAGGCTGAATTGGCTAAAGAAAACAAGAACGCCGCATCTTTGGCGAGAAGAGTTCAGTCTCTAGATCTTATTGAAGAGCAGCATCTCCTGATGCAAAAAGAACTCAATAAATACAAGGAAATGCTTGAGAAGGCATCCAGGTGCCAACATAGCTTGGAAAAGCAAGCTTTCAAGAAGGAAAACGACTTGAAAGAGAAACTTCGAGAAGTAAGTGATGAGTTACACAGATTGAAATCTGATTTTGCAGCTAAAATTTGTGAAGGACATGCTGTGGAATTTGAATTGTGGATATGGAAATCGATTGCTCATCGATTAAAAGATGATCTTGAAGAAAGCCAGTTGTTGCGCAAAGACATAGAAGCTTCTCTTCTTTCACAAGCAGAAGTCGAGCATACTATCAAGCAGGAGAAAGATGGTCTCGCCCAAATGTTACAAGTAAGGGACGGTAAAATAGATAACCTGCAGCAGCAGATTGAATTCTTTGAGAAAGAACTTAAAACAAGGGAGTCAGCTGTCACTTCTGCAATGGAGACAGTAATGTCCTTTGAGTCAGAGAGAGAAGGTTTTCTACAAACCATGAAAGAGAAGGACAAATTGATTGATGATCTGCAGAAAGAGGTTGGGTGGCTGGAGCAAGAATCATTGAGAAGAGAACTTGAAGGTGCAATGTTGACACAAATAGAGGCAGAAAGAAAATTTGACCACGAAAAAGAACAAATTATCCAGCTTGTGGAGGAGAAGGATCAAAGAATAGATGACCTCTTGCAGCTTGTGAAGTCGATGGAACAAAAATTTAATGGCTCGCTGACCTCTCTCTCTCTGGAGCTTGCTGAGAAGCAGGCTGAGATTCATTTGCTCCACGAGGCTTGGGAAAAGATTGCTTCAGCTGAGATTCTGGCCCAACTGGAAATTGAAGAGAAGAAGATGATGATAATAGAGCTGGAGGATGACATCTTTTCTATACGAAAGGAACTGGAATTACAGCAAAAATCACTCTCGGGTTCGAAAAAGAAGGCACTGGAAATTGAAGCTGAACTAGAAGCAAATCAGTTGGAAATGAAGAAATTGAAGAGTCTAATGGAGACACAGCTGAGAACATCAGAAGCCTCAGTTGATGACCTCAAAAATGGGAACAGAAGTTTAGCTGGAAATGTCATGAAGTTGTCATCAGAAAGGGACAATTTGTTTGGCTTGCTTACGGAACTTGTTGAGAGAATTAACCAGTTCTCCGATGAAGACATGCAATTGATGGGAACCTTGGAAAGCATGATGCAGTCATTTGACAATAGTGGATCCGGTCTCATCTTGAAGTGTGATAGTGAGCTTTTCAAGTCTGTGAAAGAGAATGTCAATACTTGTCCTTCACCTACAACAAAGAGATTTCAGTCTGTTATTGAGGATAGATCACCATTTAGAGAGCTCAACTAGCTAACTGGGAAAGCAGCTGTTACTATTTATAGCCTGCTATATATGTTAGGGTGATTCTTCCTTTAACATGTCTTGCTAATTGTTAGTTTCCATGCAAATCTTAAGAGTGGATGGTGATTGTTATGTATATGATGCACGTTTAAGCAATTTGTTGTGCTAAGAGAATTTGCCACAAATTCAGATTGATTTAACATTTTTCTACGCAACCTGTGTCTTCTCATTTTTACTTTATGTGTGTTCTACAAAAGAAATGCTTTTTAGATGCAGTTCTTTTC
>Ga0325404_1002402_pt1 | contig 20094 bp, 21 predicted proteins | sample PopdelMetagenome_18_FD_205664 | JGI IMG/M metagenome (GOLD analysis project Ga0325404, IMG submission 205664) | Populus deltoides microbial communities from Bellville, Georgia, United States - Xylem-Control-R1 | ecosystem: Host-associated > Plants > Phyllosphere > Stem > Wood/Secondary xylem... | reverse complement strand
GACCGGACCTAACGACACCTACATTCTAGGCATTGGGGATATGGTCCGCGGCAGGTTTATGAACACAGGAGACGAGGTTGGTTTGTTTTGGGATATGAGGTCCGGAACTTTTGGTTTCAAGTTATTGCGTCGAGAGAATTCCATTAGTTGATTTTTTTTTTTTTTGCATCTTATTCTGCATTGAATATATATAAACTCGACTGTGAGTTTTAGAATTCCTGTTCTTATGTTACTAATTGAGTTTTCATGTTTTTTTTTTATATATAGATGCTAAATTTGATAATCAACCTTCAGGTTCAGGCAGAATTTATTTGTGTTTAAAACTAGTTTTGGATTCATTTTAAAAATACATATGATTTGAAAATGTATTAAATTAATGTTTTTTTTTATGGTTTTGATATGTAAAAAAAATTAAATAAAAAATATTTTTTAAAAAATAACAATATTAAACAGACACTCCGCTTCCACAGGTATTAAAAGCTTCTCCTTCCACTAGTATGAAAAAAAATTATTTTTTCTACTTCACGAGACACCAGCCCGACCCATGAGAGCTAGCTAGCTTGCTATGTTTCCGTTTAAGATTTATTAACTCGGCGTGTGAAGGTCATGGTCTGATTTTTTCATCGTTAGAAAACAAGTATGTGGTAACCAAAAAACGAGTGCGAGGCCTTACATGGCCTCCACGCTCTAAATGGCTAAAGTTGGAAGCTTCAAATGCAGCTTCTCTACTCTTGTATGCATGCACGTGCTAGGGCTTCTCCTTCCACAACCATGAAAAAAAATCCCTTTCTTCTACTTCACAGGGGTGCTCGACCCATGGATCCCAGCTAGTTTAATTTCTATGTTTCCTGTTTAAGATTTAAAAAGTGTTTGTTTTGTGCTTTTTAATATTTTTTTTAAAAAGATCGTTAGCACTATAACAGAGGTTCATTCACTACACGCGCCACCCAAGTACGAAGGAGCCGCTAAATAGATTACAATGTTGCCCTTGATGCAGTTGTTTGGTCATCAAAAAACATTGCACGAGTCGCTCAAAGTGTGTAGGAAACATCCACACACTAACATATGCAATACACACATCAAAAGTTTCTTTCATAATATTTATATTTATTTAAATACTAAATTATTCCTCCCTGCTTGTGACTAAGACCTCACCCCGAGTCACCAATGAATTAGATTTTAAAATTGCAATTATAATCACTTTTTATATTTATTTATCTTAGGTGAAGAGTTTGTAATTAAAAAGTTATTAGCAATGAAATTTTAGGAATAAAAATTAAATATTATATTTAAAGATATACCTCAAATTTATTTTTAAGTCTCTAATTTTTTAACCAAACGTTTTTATATTTTTATTATCTTTATTTTTTTTTAGTTTCGAAACCGCAATCAAAAGCTAGATGAATATCCATCAGATTTATCAAACCCGGTAATTCGACATATTGCATTTCAACACATAAACCGTGTACCGTCGAAAGAAGTAAATTAAGAAGGTGTAAAATCCCATAACCATGCTGGAACACCAAAGGAAAAATAATAACGAGGTCCAGTCCAGCATGATAATTGGAGAAATACAAAATAAATAGACGTAGAGAGTACATGCATATTCAAAACGACGCAACAGAACAAAATACAAGGTAGAAGTAGAGAGTATACCACAGAGAGTAGAGAGAAAGAGACGTATGACCGAAGTGCACAGAGCTTCAGAGTTCAGACAGGAGTTCGTTAGATTCTTCAGATTCCTTTCAAATCTAAAAAGGGCATGTCTTGACATGACCACTGACCATCAGATCCACGCACGCCAATTACACAGCCAAACCAAACACAAGCGCTCAATCTCCAACATTCATGTTATTTTTTAAAATTTATTATAATATATTTTTTTATTTTTAAAATTTATTTTTTATATTAACCATAGTGATAACGACTTAAAAATATATAAAAAATTTTAAAAAATAAATTTCAAGAAAACAGCTTTCAAAACGAAAAAGCAAAGATGCCCGGTCTTCCCTTTTCTTTTTATATTTTTTTTTTGGTGGTCTACAGTACTCCGACTGGCTCCTTGCTTCGGAGGTTGCTTCCTCGCGTAGGCAAGCAGACAAGAAAAGCATCACTCATTCACTGTTGATTCTTTTTTCTCAAGTTGTCTTTATAATAATACCCTCTGGGAGATTTCATTCCATTGCATTGCTAACTCACTATTGTTATTCTTGTCTCTACATTCTCTCTATTTTCTGAAGCGATCATCCTGCTCTTCATACCTCAGTCAGCTGACGAGTGAGTGAGTTTTATGCTTTTCAATTACTGATTAAGTTTTACTCTTCCTCGCTTCTTGTTTAGTCCTTTTCTCTGGAATTTCATTTTGATCATGTTTTTGGAGAGATGGCTTTTCTTTCTTTTCTTTTTTCTAATGAATTTCGAGTGCCATTTGAATTGCATTGAGCAGTGATGGAGCCTGTTAGCGTGGATATAGACACAACCCAACAGCTCCCTGCTGATCCTCTCCCATTTGCTAGAAGGTGTTTTCTTGATTCCTTCTTCTCCATTGTTTGGTTTCTTAGAGGATGCCTTTAAAAAAGAAAGAAATAAGAGAGTTTTTTGTTGCTCTTTTTTTCTTCGAATAATAAATGGGTTACTGATTATTCTTTTGTCTATGTAGTTTTGTGTTTTCTACACATAGATTCTGCTGTTTTTTTTTTATGTTTTTCTGTGTTGGGATACCCTTTTTTTTTTCTTTTCTTTTTTCACAGTTATCAATTGGAGGCTTTGGAGCAGGCGCTAAAGCAGAACACAATTGTCTTTTTGGAGACTGGTTCTGGCAAGACTTTGATTGCCACCATGCTACTGCGCAGTTACGCCCATCTTCTTCGCAAGCCTTCACGTTTTATTGCTGTTTTCCTGGTTCCTGAAGTTTTCCTGGTTCGCCAAGTATGACAGATTAAGCTCCTTTCTCTGCTGCTTATGTGTGTCTATGTTATGTGGGATTTATGCTAATCCATTTACTTAGAAACAGTACAACAATTCAATATAAAAGTTTCATTTGTCTGCTGCTGAAATTTATAACAATAGGACTAAATATTGGAGATGTTAGGAATCGCCAGTGAAGAAGGGGTGGTTTTTTTTTTTTAATTTTATGAGTTGTATGCAACTTGCCTTATACATCTGCTGTGGAGTTCAGAAAATGCCATGTCGTTGCTAAAGCTGAATTTGAAAAAATATATTTGGCAGTTGAACTTTTGCAATGTAATGAAATTTCCCCGACTTTTTTTAGATACCCCAGCAAACATTTCGGGTGTAGCTTAGTCAACTTTTTTTTTAAGTTACAAAATGAAACTTGGCGAGTATTAAAGCCAGAGTTCCATCGAAGGTTTAAAAAATAAGAGAATGAATGGAATTTTCTTCACAAGTTTAATGTTGATGATAATTTTGAGGTAGTTAGATATGAATAATGAAAGTAAAATTCAGAAAAGTGATTTTTTTTGTGTCGTCGTTCTTGCTGTCCTCTATGATTACTAGCAAGCTGGAGTTGTGAGAATGCATACCGACTTGAATGTGGGCATGTACTGGGGAGACATGGGAATTGACTTCTCGCAAGCTGCTACATGGAAGCAGGAAATAGACAAACATGAGGTAAGCTGGGTGGAAGCTGCTTCATTGATTATCCGTTTATTTTTTTTTATCTCTGTTTTTCTTTGTAATCATTTGCATCTGTTAGCCTCATCTTATGTTTTTAAGTTCCGAGTTTTCACCTGTTTGTACCTCTGTTTCAAAGTCTTATTTAAGAACTTGTCCTCAATCGGCCAGCTATTTTTTTACTATCCAAAAGGGGGAAACATTTTGAACTACAACAATCAAAACATACTTTGAGAGGCTCAAAATAAAGAAAAAAATAAAACTGTTTTCAATGGTTATTGATTAGCGTGCTAGTGGTGCTGGTAGTGGATGTGGTTTGTACTTTCTTTAGTTATAGCATTCAAATGGTGATTTTTGAAGGCTTTTATATATCATTTCTTGTTTTAGGACTTCATTTTTATATTTGTTTCAATGCTGTCGCTTTTACACCTGTGAGATTTGAAGAAATATGATGAAGGTAGCCCTGATCCAGTCTTTAACATGTATCTGGAGTTTTATCTGGAGTTCTGGTTCTTCTTTGACGATATCAAGTGCTAGCTTTCCTTTGAGGAACTGCATGATATACCATTGATTCGCTGACATAAAATTAATTATCCATCAATGACTTCATTTCAGTTGTTGTCAGTTTGGTACTTAGCCATTTCTCCTCTGATTTTTATTTTTTAAAATTTTCTACACTATGATCCTCTTCCTTTCTGCAGCAATTTTTTTTTGTAGTTTGCCAATGTTACCAGCATATGGCTTATGCAATGGACAATGACCTTTGGATTAATATGTATAGGTGCTTGTTATGACACATCAAATTTTGCTGAACGGCTTGAGGCAGGGCTATTTCAAGCTAGACTTCATAAAGGTTTTGATATTTGATGAATGTCATCATGCCAGGGGCAATCACCCTTATGCATGCATCATGACGGTGAGCTATTTCTCTCCCCTTCAATCTACCTCTTTTATTAAATTTTTATTCTGTTGTATCATAATGATTTACCTTTGATTCATAATAACACTAGTTGAAGTGATATTCGTTTTTTCAGGGAAAAGTTTCTGAAAATCCCCCCCCCCCCTGTTTTATGAGAAATGAACCCTGCTCAATTAGAGTTTCAAGCATTTTTTTGTTGTCCATGGTGTGAAGATCTGTGTGGATTTGGTAGAAGAAATTGGCAAGGGTGTCAGATTTGAGAAGAATAACCTGAACTTCTGCAGGTTTTTTCATGGATGGAAGTTAATATTAGATTGATGGATTTCTGCAATTAGATTAAATACATGCAGGCATTTCTAAGCATCCTATGAATTGTACTATCTGTTGCGAGAACCAAACATACCACCTTTCTTAATTATTGATGAGAAAATTCGACGCTTAAATAAATATGAATAACATGTGGGGTGCCAGTCACAAGGGTGGTTTGGTTGGATGCAAAGTTTTGTCGTTAGTTTAAGTCATATATTATTTACTAAACTAATGTGTATTAAGTCACCATTTATGTTTACTTAGAGCCACAAAAGATGATGCTTGAAGTCAATGTTGTACAGTGAATATTCTGCTAAGTTTGAAAGATTTACATTTGCAGGAGTTCTTTCATCGTGAGTTAAGGTCTGGTCACCATGATCTTCCTAGGATTTTTGGGATGACAGCTTCTCTCATAAAGTCAAAGGGTATGCTTTAGCAGTAGATCATATTGTTTGCTTGATACTTGCATTTTGCACAATTTCACTTGATGTAAGATTTAACCCTTTTTTCTTGCTTTGTGTTAAAGGTGCAAACTCAGAATCATACTACAGGCAGCAGATTTGTGAACTGGAGAATATTATGAATTCAAAGGTTGCTTCTAGCTTCCTGTTAAGAATATTTACCTTGGTTTCTTCCCATTTGCTTGGTCACCATAATACTTATTTACACTAAGGCCGTCATGAGTTGTTTGTTGTAAAATCCTCAAGGTCCAGTTTTCATTAAAAAAAAAAATGTATCCTGGGTATGGCCAATGGATCTCTTCATTATAAAGGAGTTTTTCATCAGATAATGGTTAATGATTTATAGTGAATGGTCACTGAAACAATTCAGTAGAAAGGAGTAATGCTGTGTATAACCTTTAAGGAGTTCACTTAGTTCCACATTTCTTGTATAAGAAAGATTTACTTTTCCTAGGTGCTTTTGTGCATTTGGTGTTCTCTTGTGCACTTAGGAAAAACACCTAAATGATGCATCATATATTAATTCTCTAACCTTCTTACGATAATCTTTCATTTTTTGTTTTACATTTTCCTACCCATCCATTCATGTACAGGATTTTATTATCAGCACTGATATCTTTTTATTTGGATATTGAACTGATTGTTCACATTACTATTTGAAATTATTATGTATATCATCTCCTTTTGCTTTTGGGTGACTTCTAAACATTTAAACGATCCCACATGGCACATTTCAATTGCACTCAACTAATATCCATAATATTTTCCCTTCCTTGCTCAAAATTTCTTGAAAATTATATCTTGGGTACATGCTGTACAGCTCATTACATGTTACTGGGTTTAGGCAAGCTGGAGGAACCCCATAGCCTACCATTGGATCTAGAAAATCGATGATCTTTGCCCTTTTTTGGGCTCAGGGGAAATATAAGAATACTTATGTAGCTTTAGCTTTTTACCTTGGCAGATGTAGAACATCATTTATACATGTTCGGCATATAGACTTAGTTATTGCTAGATTTTTTTATTTGATTGTTATGTTCCAGACCACTCTGTTGTACGTGAATTTGTTTTATTCTTCAATAATCCGTTTATGATAACATTTCTTATATCGAAGGTATACACCTGTGCTAGTGAGACTGTGCTTGCCGAATTTATACCATTCCCAGCCGCAGAATTCTTATTTTATGAGCCCATGAAGATCCCTGATGGTATATATGCTTGCTTGGAAGAAGAATTGGGGAATTTAAAAGCAAAGGTGTGTGCTTTCTTTATTGCAAGTTTGGAAGGGATGCTGGAGGCTTCTATGATTTTATTGTTAGTCGATTTACTGTTTTTCAGCATGAATTATTGCTCAAGCAATTGGATCTCAGTGAGTCTGCTGCAGAATCTGTACACAGTAAAATATCAAAAGTACATTCAACTTTGATGTTTTGTTCAGGGGAACTTGGTGTTTGGTTGGCTTTTCAGGTATTTTCTTAGTCTGCACTCCCTCATGTACCTGCCTGCGATTGCACTGATATCCGTGTAGTTCAAATCATTTAGTGTGTGTTGATGAAACAGGCTGCACGGTTCTTATCACACAGTGACACTGATAGTGACTTTATTGCATGGGGTAAAGTAGACGTGTCTGGTGAGACAATTGTTAAGAAGTTTTGCTGGGATGCCTCTTTGGTGATTTCTAATTGCTTTTCAGCTGGTACTTTTTCTAACTTGGCAAGAGAATTTGTGGAAATTTTAACTGGTGATTCTTTCTTACTTTTCTAGTTGTTCTTTTTATTGTATTGAACATCGTCTAGAATGCTGTATTGGTGATAACATTGAGGCTGATGTGGGCGCGGGGCTTATAACTGCAAAAGTTCTCTGCCTTATTAAGACACTTCTTCAGTACAGGTTGGTGCAGAACTGTATATGCATCCTCAATTACCTTCATCAGATATGTTTGACAGAATATTGGGGATGGTTCTAGTTTCTGAAGTCTGCTGGAAATGTTCTTATTTGCATATAAAAGATAAAAACAAATGAAAAGTTGCACATTGTGGCTTGAGTCATTAAACTGTTGTATGCATACAACATATTTTGAATAAATAAAGCCTCAAATTAATATTTTGGTCATTTTTACACCAGCTTGTGTGTTGATGAGTTTCTTTTGTGTATTTAATAACAGGGATTTAAAGGACATAAGATGTATAGTTTTTGTGGAAAGGGTCATTACTGCCGTTGTCCTTGAATCTCTATTGAGGGAGTTGCTTCCTAAACATAGCAGCTGGACGACTAAATACATGGCAGGAAATAATTCAGGGTTGCAATCCCAGACACGCCAAATGCAAAATGAAATTGTGGAAGAATTTCGTAAAGGCATGGTATGCAATTTTTCCTCTTTGGATCCAAAATAATAAATTCATGATATTGTCCGTGTTGAAATGAGTAAAGTAGCATACTTCCAGGTGAACATCATTGTTGCAACATCAATCCTTGAGGAAGGATTAGATGTACAAAGTTGCAACTTGGTGATTAGATTTGATCCTCCATCCTCAGTCAGCAGTTTCATACAGTCCCGAGGTCGTGCTAGGATGCAGAATTCAGACTACTTATTAATGGTGAAAAGGTAATGTTCCAGTGACTCTTATTGTACATAGTAACAATGAGTACTGTTAGTGAATATGAATAGCTTCTTTTGTTCATTTTACTGAGAATTTATGTTATCATTAGTGTTTGATCTCTTTCACTTGTTTTTGATAACCGTAGAGAGGATTCGACCACACATTCTCGACTAGAGAACTATCTTTCTAGCAGTGAAATAATGAGAAGGGAGTCCCTGCGCCGCTCTTCCACTTCTTGTTCAGCTCCGCAGAGTGAACTGTATGAAGATGAGTTCTATAGGGTTGAAGGCACAGGGGCAGTTGTAACTCTTAGTTCAAGCGTTAGTCTGATTTACTTTTACTGCTCACGTCTTCCTTCTGATGGGTGAGTCATCAGTATTCTTAATTGTGAAGATACAGCTAAGCTAAGCTCTAAATAATTTTATTATATAGCGGTCACAAGCTTGTATTGTACCATTGCTTACACGCTCGCTCTCCCCCTTTCTCTTTTTTGGTTGGGAGGGTGGGGTTGTATTTTTTGTAGGTATTTTAAACCAGCTCCTATATGTATTATAGACAAGGAGAAGGAGACTTGCACACTACATCTTCCAAAAAGCTCTCCTATACAAAGTATTTGTGTGCAGGGAAATATTAAAAATCTGAAGCAGAAGGCATGTCTTGAAGCTTGCAAGCAACTCCATTTAATTGGTGCTTTAACAGACAATCTTGTTCCTGATGTTGTTGAGGAAGAAGCTGTTGCTCAAGAAATTGGTAAATTCTGTTTGCAACCTATCTATTATTGGTTTGGGTGTTTTATACTTTCAAAGCACTATCTACACTTTTAAAAAATCATTTTTCACTTCAATTCTCTTTAAACAATTTAATCTTGTAATTGTTTATTTTATAGGGAATGAACGGTATGATGATGAACAACCCATTTATTTGCCACCTGAGCTGGCCAGTCAAGGTCCATGGAACTTGAAGACAAAGTACTACTGCTACTTAATTGAATTAAATCAGAAATTTGATTATGGTGTTCCTGTCCATGATATTGTGCTTGTCATGAGGACTGAGCTTGAATCTGATGTCTTAAGTAGCATGGGTTTTGAATTAGAAGTTGAGAGGGGATTATTGGCAGTGAGCTTGAGGTATATTGGAGATATTTATCTTGATCAAGTGCCGGTATGTCATCCAGTTCTCTTCTTTTCTTGTCACGTGTGTAATATGTGATGAAAGATTACGTAATGTATTGTATTTTCCTCATTTCCATTTTTTGTTTGATTGTCAGGTTCTCTTATGTAGGAGGTTTCAGATTACGCTTTTCGAAGTTCTTATACATCGTGAAGTGAACAAATTGGAAGAGGTCTTAAAAGGATTGGAGTTAGGGACAGGTGTTGTGATGGACTATTTTCTACTTCCAGCTATCAGGTCACGCTCGCAACCTTCCATTGACTGGGAACCTATTAGTTCTGTTCTGTTTTCATATAAAAACGAGGACCACTTCAACTGTTCTTCGAAGGGCAATGCCCACGTTGTCCATACCAAAGGTGGTCCAGTTTGCACATGTGCGCTTCAGAATTCCTTGGTCTGCACCCCCCACAATGGTAGTGTCTATTTCATCACGGGTGCTTCTGAGGATTTGAATGGAAGGTCGCTTTTAAAGCTGAGGGATGGAAGTGCAATCACTTACAAGGAGCACTATGCAAAGCGGTATTGCTCTTTGATTGTTCATCGGTATCATGCTGTATATTTTATTTTTGTATCCCTATGTGTGACTTCAAGCTCACACTTGATTGCAGGCATAGCATCCAATTGCTTTTTGATCAAGAACCATTACTTGAAGGGAGACATATTTTTCCAGTGCACAATTATCTTAACAGATGCAGAACACAAAAGGAGAAAGGTCTGGTATTCTTGTCTTGTCTTGTCATGGACCACCTACCCACTTCCTTCAGGACATGAATACTATGATACCACGATAAAAGAATTTCAGCCTTTTCTGTTCGTTTAAAGATTGTAAAATAAACAGAAACATCACTGGTTTAAAATATGTTTCATCTATTTTTTTTTTCTGTCAATACAACACAAAAGCAGGTTAAAATAATGAATTAATTAAACCGGTGTAGTTAAATGGCCCGAATCATAACACTTTGGCCTGGTCTTGCGTAGAACCTTTCAAGATCTGCCCCTCTCTCTCCGTCTCCAGTTTTTTATGCTACGAAATAAATCAAGAGGAAATTGGGTTGCCAGTTTAGGCCATCTGGATATGGAATCCAGACCCTTTTATTTTATTTTATTTCTTACAATATGTGCGATAATTATACTGTATTTACATTATTAATGATATTTGCTTTTGGGCATGACAGAATCGAAGAATGCACATGTAGATTTGCCTCCTGAACTTTGTGACATAATTTTATCTCCAGTATCAATCAGCACTCTTTATTCTTATACATTTATCCCATCAATAATGCATCGACTAGAGTCCCTGCTTATTGCTGTCAACTTAAAGAAGATACATTCGGATCATTGCATGCAAAATGTTGATATTCCAGCCATGAAGGTAATTTATTCCGACTCTAATTATGCGAAATGTTTTGTTTTTTAGGACTTGTACTGACCAAACTTTGTTATTGGTAGGTATTGGAAGCAATTACCACAAAGAAGTGCCAAGAGAAATTTCATTTGGAATCCTTAGAAACTCTCGGAGATTCTTTTCTTAAATATGCTGCAAGCCAGCAGCTGTTTAAACTTTATCAAAATCATCATGAGGGCCTTCTTAGTATGAAGAAGGAAAAAATTATTTCTAATGCTGCACTCTGTAGACGTGGATGTGACCACAAACTTCCGGTAGTCTTTCCTTCGAGAAAAAAAGTTCAAATGATTTTACCTGACCAACAGAAATATCTAGCACTGAGAAAAAAATTTCATGGTTCATTTGATTAATCTTCCCTCATTTTATTGAATTATAGGGGTTTATCCGCGATGAATCTTTTGATCCAAAACTCTGGATGGTTCCTGGTGACAAGTGTGGAAGCGATTTGTTAAGTGAGGAGCCACTTTCTGAGTGCAGAAAAATTTACGTCAGGGGAAGAAGAAAGGTAAAAGGTAAGACAGTTGCTGATGTTGTCGAGGCACTCATTGGGGCATACCTTAGTACAGGTGGTGAAGTACTGGCCTTATTTTTCATGGATTGGATTGGTATAAAGGTGGATTTCATGATTGTACCGTACGAGAGGCACTTCCAATTGCAGGCAGAGAAGTTTGTTAATGTTCGCTACTTAGAGTCACTGTTAAACTATTCATTTCGTGACCCTTCTCTGTTAGTAGAGGCATTGACCCATGGTTCTTACATGCTTCCTGAGATCCCAAGTTGTTATCAGGTAATTTTATCCATAATTATGATAACATTTATGCTGTTTATGAAAATATGATGATATAACACTACAACGTGCACACAGATATTTTCTCTTTTTGAAGATTGCTTTAGTTTCTGTGATCCTTTTTGTAAATGCTGGTTTCTGGTGATCTTCACTTCAACGTGTTTAACTGTTGTTCAGCGACTGGAATTTCTTGGAGACGCTGTGCTAGATTATCTCATCACGATGCATTTGTACAAGGAATATCCCGGGATGTCACCAGGACTGTTAACTGACCTGAGGTCTGCTTCTGTAAACAATGACTGTTATGCACAATCAGCTGTTAAGGGAGACTTGCACAAACACATTCTTCATACCTCACAAGACCTTCACAAGCATATAGTCGAAACTGCTAAAATTTTTCAGAAATCTTCTTTAGAATCAACATTCGGATGGGAATCTGAGACATCTTTCCCCAAGGTTAGTACCAAACACATTAAAGTGAAATATGCTTGCTGCAAAGTTCTTTGGTTTTGCAGTGTTATTTGATTTAACAGCAATTGTTTTTTCCTCTCTATTTATTCTTGTTTTTGCTGTCATTTTATGTAGAAGTTAGCTATATTGTCAATTATATTATTCGTGCACTCATTTTAGCTCCTTGGTGCCCATGATTTACTGATCAGTTTATGCCAACATCATCTTGACTTGTTAATGAGTGAAATCCAGGAAGGTGTCTGACATGGAAGAACCCCACCTTCCTGCGTTTGCAAACTTTGTCCAATTGTGTAACATGCAATTGATTATTTATGTACAGTCAGAAGTCAGCATTATTACTGTATTGAAAAATGAAAAAGCAAACTAGCAGATAACAAATTCAAATTCTAATGTCATTTTATACTTGTATGGTTCCTAATCCTAACAGGTACTTGGAGATGTTATAGAGTCTCTAGCAGGGGCTATTCTTGTAGATTCAGGATACAACAAGGAGATAGTCTTTCAAAGTATAAGACCACTTTTGGAGCCTTTAATTACGCCTGCGACAGTAAGACTCCATCCTGCAAGAGAATTGAGCGAATTATGTCAAAAGCAACATTTTGATTACAAGAAATCCGTTGTTTCCTACAACGGCAGGAATGCTTCCATTACAATAGTGGTTGGGGCTAATGGTGTGACATTCAAACACACAGCCACAGCTGCAGATAAGAAGACAGCCAAAAAATTAGCTTCTAAAGAAGTCTTGAATTCCATGAAGGAAAGTAATTTTGCGTCTAGTAGTACCCCAAGCAAAATTGATTAAACCATCTCTCATTGGGAATTTTGAGTTTGCATCAAGTTGGATGTCTGCTCTGGTATAGGTGTGTGACTATATAGTAGTTTGTATATATTATGTTAGGAAAGGTGTATTCATGTAGAAATTTATACATAAGAGCCTTACAAACAGTTTGACAAGTGATGCATGATGCGTTCACTCGCCATTCAAGTAACTTACAGAAACATTGCATTAATGCTATTTCTATTTGAAGATATTTTGAAATTTCGGTATTTGGAGAGACAAATAACGTATGTCGTCTCCAAAGTGATGGTAGTTACCAGAAGCAATTGTGTCGTGCTTTGGAAGATGCATCGGCGTTGGTTTTGTGTGCATGTTTCTTGTATTTGCTTTAGGTGAACCGTGACCAATCTTTCGTGAGATTTCATGCATTGTACTAATGAAAGGAAAAGGAAACTTATCAGCAAATATCAGCAAACTAAAGAAATCTTCGAAAGGAGAAAATATAACCTTGAAAGACTTTGTTGAAAGCAAACTTATCATTGATCTTATAATTGAAAATATTGCACCCTAATAAATTGGCTTTGTCAAAAATTTGAAGAGGCTAGCAAGCATTGCCAGAAACAAAACTGCAATTGAGATGGTCCAACTCTTATCTCTTTATTTCCACATAAATGTCAGCAAAAGAGCTCCTATGGGGATTCCTTGCATTTTTCAGCAATCAATATCCTTAATGCGGTGTGTATCAATTCCTTGTAAGCTTCTGGATTATTTGAGTGGTCATCAATCTCTGCCTGAAAACAGGAAATGAAATTCAGCACCATAAGTTGCATCCTGAAGGGAAAGTATTCAGAGTCCAAGTAAATTCCAGAATAGGTTTTTCTTTGGTGCAGTGTGCAGCTGATTGAGTCTAAACCATCTTTTTCAATAGCTTCTGACTATTGTCTATTATCTCTTATTCTAGGCTCAAGGAATTCAATGTCAAAACTCTTTTCAGGAAACCTTAAAGCATCGCTGGAGTTTCTTTAATGAGTCAACTTCAAGATCATCGTTCAAACAGCTCATTTGAACATACCTTGCGAACTGCTTTTATAGCAACCAAAAGCTTTTCTCCAATTAGCTCATACATGACTGTCTTTTTTAAGAGCTGTCAAAGACTCAGAAAGTGATCGAGGCAATCTTGGAACATTTTCAAGCGTAGAAGGGTCTAAATCTGTGCCAAAACTTACAAAACAATATCAAGATGTTAGCATACAACTTAATTTTAAGAGCCGGGAAAACAATGAAACTCTGACCTGCTAACCAAAAGGAGAATAAAATACCCAGAACACAACATGCTGGAGGCAAGATTGAGATTTTATTAAAGATGAAGTAATGTTACCGACAGGTTCAGGAAGAGGAAGATGCTTTCTAAGACCATCATGCCAGCGGAAATTATAGCAGCCAGAGCCTAGTATGGATTTGCGCACCCATCAAAACACTTACGTTCAAAGTTGCTCACGAGATCACGCTCAATTCCAGGTAGGCAAGTTATAGCAAGCTTCCTTGTTTTCTCTACCCCAGAAAACATGTGGGGGGAATAGTCGATCATAACTAAAGAGAATAAGAGTTAGCTGGCCAGGGATGCAGTAAAGAGAATTTATAGAAAGTAAATTTTCAGAAGGGATGCATAGCTGCACACACCATCTAAGATGAAATTTCTAACGACAATCACTAACACTCATCTATTTAATTCAGTGAAATTCTTATAAAATATTATTCAAATAAAGGTCTGAAACTGCATTCCCAGTAAATAAACTTCTATGCAAAATTCTTGAGTTAGGCAACACTTTAGACAGGACTACAAGGCACAAATGCCAGCAAACAATTTCTCATAATAGTGCTTTTTCCATAAAGCAAATGTGAAAAACAGAAAAAGTAAATATTAGCAAGAACTGGAAAACGATAGGAAAGTATCGCAACCTGTATGGAATTGGTGCCGTGAAGGCCAAAATTGAAGGAAGATGATGCAGAAACACTGCCATAAAAATCCTCCCCGATAGTTGTCATTCCATAGCGGGATGATCCATCAGATGCCATGAAAACATTGTGTCCATTTGGGCACAAGCTGAAATGTTCATGGGAACCAGGACCAATGTCGTCCACCGCAAGCCTACGCAAAAAGCAGGATACGCCAAGATCATGGCCATCATTAAAAGAACGTCCAGCCCAGTCAGGGTGAGGAGTGTGAGTGTGCCGTGTCTTTTATTAATTAGCTGCTGGTTGGCTCCAAGGACCAGGCTGCGTTTTTCAAGCTTTATTAGTGATAAAAAGGCACAACCAAATCCATTTACTTATGCAAAACTAGCTGTCGAGTCTGCACAAATTCCTTGACAAGTGTTGACAACACTATCCGTCATGATCCGAAACCCGGATACATGACCGGCATATAGACAAGGTTTCTTTCCAAGGTTCTATACCTATACGAACCCAAACTTACATACAAACTTCTCCTAACTCAATCAGAGTTCAATGCAGCATTTATAACAAAATTAACTTCGTAATATAATTGATTGAATTGTCTTAATACAAGAGTTAATATAATTTCATAGTTTTGGAGCACTAACTAGACAAAAAAGAAGGTACAAATTACAACCGAAAAGCAGGTTCGGAAGGTTCAACAAAAATAACCCGCTTACAAGCTATAAGCCTGAAAAGATAAATAATGAGAGAGTGAGTTCAACAATTCAGTGAGTAGATAACGTTCAATATACACACACGAGGTAATAAAACAATGAGAAATGTATATACAAGTATGGCTCTAAGTTCTTATAGGAAGGTTTCTCAAATAGGCCATAACAAAAATATCAGAAGGTAAAGCTCGTCAAAAAATCAAAATGCAATGAGCATGAGGCTCCGTACTGTGGAATGATCAGTCTACACAGGTTGGTGACTCCCCCGACCAACTAGGGTTCAGATACGATGTGCACAAAGACTACCACTACCCTGTTAGCATGGGTATTCTGACTGGCATACCATAGGTTCATAATCATAATCAAACAGACATATTCATATCTCAAGGCTCAACTCATGACATCAATCAAATGAGGAGCTATCAATTCAAAATTCAATTCAAAATATATACTGGTTCATATCAAGAATTTAGATTCAACAATTGATCATGCTTTATCCAAATAAGGATAATAATCAACATATATATTATCAAGAAGAGTGATCCAATTCATATTAATAAATTGAGTATTTATAATATTTCTCATGCATATGGAAAATTATCCACTCACCTGACTCGAAAGCAAACTGAAGTCAAAAGCAGACACCGAAGAAAATCCTATTGACGTCCCGCCGGTAGAATATCAGGATTATCTGAATACAAATGAAATATATTCAAGAATGACTCAAAAGAACATATAACCTATTTAATACACTTATCTAAGGTTATATTCCACAACCCTAAATGTTTTTAGACTAAACTAGTTATTTTTCTAAAAACCCAAAATCTAATGGTTTTCCCGAAATCTAATCCATAATAAAACAAATAATAAAATTGGTAATAATTCACTAAATAACCCTCAATTATTCATCAAACCAATCTGCAAAAGCCAATATTACAGCTAGGGACTAATCTGTAATTTATTGTATTTTTAAGGGTCAATTTGTAACTTTTGTCAAATTGAAGGACCAAACTAAAAATATCATAAATCCATGACTATACTGAAATTCTGACCATAATTAATCATCAATTCTGTCCAGAATATCTCATTATACTCCAGGGACCATTCTGGAATTTTACCAAAATTTTAGGGCCAAATTGTAATTTTTGTCAAATTAGAGGACGAAATTGAAAGTGTTAAAATTTCATAACTATACAGGAATTCTGCCCATAATTCATATTTTATTCTGTTCAGAATCTCGGAATAGGCTCCAGGGACCAATCTGTAAATTTTCCAAAGTTTGGGGACTAAACTGTAATTTCCACAAATTGAGGGACCCAATTGAATTCTCGTCATCTTCAACCTCCAACCCAGAATTTCAACAGAAAACCCACTGTTCTTTCCTTATTTCTAACACAAATTCATCTTTCAAACAAAATCATAACTCAAAATCATCATCTTTCAATTCAATCTCTCAAAATCAACCAAATAATCAAATACCCACAACAATTAACCCTGTAACATTCAAATTAATTCATCAATTAAACCCAAACATAAATTTTCAAAACCCTAACTTTCATCAAAACTGAAATTAAAGTTCAATTAACATACATTTATACATTTAACAACCTAAACCTTACCTTTAAACTTATTTCTTCAATTCCTTTCTATTTCCCTTCTAATTTCCCTCTTTTCTCTTCTTCTTGTTCTTTCCCCTTTCTCTCCTGCCGATTATCTCTTAAATTTTCAGAACCCTCTTCTCTTTTTTTTTCCTTTTATTTATAGTTATTATGTTTATCTAATTACCACACTACCCCTCATTCATTTATACCCCACTCTTTAAGCCTCCAAGGGTTTTATTGCCTTTTCCTAACTCTTTTAATACAAAACATTACACTATCCAACCTCTAAACCAAATAGTTTTTTTTGGTTCTCTAACACATGGTAATCAGTTTCGGATGTGAAAAAAATTGGAGTCCGTCACATAACATGGTGGTAATGGGTAATCAAACAAACATACAGTTTAGAAATGCCCTGTCTGCTCTGCTAAAGCTCTGGGACCGTGACCTCACAGCACCACCATGACACAACTTTTGACATTAACACAAGGCCCGGCTCATTTGTTTATGGCTTTCGAATTTGTACAGTACTGCCGGTGAAAACTTCAACTGTTTAACCAATGCAGACACCACCCTAGCAGTTAAGTAGCTCTCCCTCCCGCTACTCTGTACATCGTGATACCAGTAACATAAATACAGAGAAAATAAAATCCCCAAACAAAAGCAATAATGGAGTTCGAATATCATATAGCATTGATTCCATTACACAACGTGATCGGTCTCCTCCTTGCTTTCCTGTTCATCCATGGTATCACATAATTTTGCACCCCTTGTTTCTGGCAACAAACACAGCAAAACTCCAGAAATTATCATCACAATCCCGAACACTCCATATGGAAAAAACTTGTCTTTTCTCCCTTCATATATCAACATAGGACTGAACACAGAACCAAACATGTGGGATTGCCTTCATATGGAAAAAACTTGCCTTTTCTCCCTTCATATATCAACATAGGACTGAACACAGAACCAAACATGTGGGATTGCCTTTACAGTGATGTAGCCAAATTCCTAGCTGTAGTAGGAAATAGCTCTACCGTGAATCCAGATAAAAAATCACTGATGAGCAAGCGCAAAAGAATGCTAATAGCTCAAACCCAGTCTTTACCCCTGCCCATTTACTTCCAGTTATAGCACAGATGCTGCAGCTTATTCCACTTACTAAGAATAACGTGAGTATAGAACTTATCCTGTTCCATTTATCTACAAAGAATAAGAGGATAAAAGCTGAGGGCACCTCAATTATGGCATTAAATGTAACACTCGGGTAGAGATTGGAACCCAAGTTGCCTAACCCCAACGGAATCCCGTAGTGCACCAAACCAAGGCTGCAGCCAAGTCCCATGATTATCAATATTCTTCTACAAGCCCATCCTTTCTCAAATAGCTTCTTCATTGATGTAAACTAATCATCCTTCACCTTTTCATGTTTTAAAGAAATGTTGCCTGAGCTAATTATGTGCTCCAAGTAATCACGGCGGGTTGCGGATGAAAGTTTCTTCAGTACAGCCACTGCTTCTTCATTACGTCCTTGAAGGAAAAGCCATCTGGAAGACTCGTAAGCAAAGAAATAAAGAAACAAACTATAAATGAGTCCTGGAAGAGAAGTACATAAATAAATTCTTCTCCATGAAGAGTCCTTGGTAATGTAAGCAATGGCTGGTAAGGACAGAAATCCTAGAGCAAAACACAAGAATGCAACAAAACTAACCCGGCCTCGACATGTTTTTCCAACTGTCTGCATTAGCAACACAATTATACATGTTCCAATTAATGCACGACCAAATCCGCTAAAGAATCTCAAGGCCGAGTACATCCAAATATTGGTGGAGAATGTGGTGGAGAAGGCAGCCAGAGACATGTGTTGGAGGTTGAGGTGCATGCAGTGCTATTGCTGGTACAATGCAATGTTGGGAAAGCATCAGTGAAAACACTGATAAAGACTTGTTGTGAATCAAACATGTAAGCTAACGAGACGAGGACTGTTCGAAAAAATTGGGCACACCCAAATAAATTCACCTATGCTGTTTTCTATAATGTCATCGACTTTGAGATCAGAATTGTGATTATTAGTTTCATGCTGAGGCGGGGCAGAGTCTGGTTTTGGGGTTGAATCTGCCATGTTGTATGTGGTCTTAATTTGAGGGTGTGAATTGAGAGCTTGAAGAGACTCTGTTATAGCACTGCATTTAATCTGGTATAGTGACAACTTTCTTGACAGGTTTCGTAACATAAAATTTACAATATTTCGTTGAAAGATGCTCTTCAACTTTTAACTTCAAAATCCATGCCTCTCACTCTGTTCAAACTTCGACCTGACAAAACAGAGGGCCATAATTTATTTATTTTTTCGAAGAAAGAAAAGGACTTCTTTTACTTTGCTGCTTCCTTTGAAATTTTAAAACTAGAAGCTTCTAGTTTTAATACCTTGAAAATACAAGACATGCACCTCTATGATATCTGTTTAGAAAAAGTAAATTTATCCGATCATGTAATACTAATAAGAAAAAATAATAATAATAATTACAGTGTTACATTATGAAGAATTAAAAAGATATAGTAAACTTTGTGTTGAGAGGTTTTTATTTTATTTTTATAAGTATGGTGAAATGACTGAATTAACTTTATAATTAAAAAAAATCTTAAGCAAGCTTTTTCATATTTTTAATTTGGATTTTTTATTATAATAGAGTAAAAGATAATTTGATATTTTAATAAATATTAAATATTATTTAAAAAAGGACACGTGAGAGAGTTTAGGAGTCGCTAGTGATATTAGGACGACGGATATGATGTTGTCCGGTGGCCGTGGAGTTAGAAATTTTAGGGGTGGTTTACACATCGGCGTTCGAATCATAGACAAGTTTTTCCTGTGTTGAAGTCATGCCTCTAGTTCCTGAAGAGTCGATAGATGCGGAACTACCTGAAGAGGACCTGGAGATTACTACTTCAAGGGCCAGTGGGAGAGGAGGGCAGAATGTAAACAAGGTTGAAACTGCGGCCAGGAGAACTCATACCCCCACTGGTGTACCCGTTCGCTGCACGGGTATGATTGTGCCCTAAATTTTTCGTCGCCTTTCAGTCGTGAAAATGGAAATTTATTTTCATTTGTATATTGAAGTTTTTTTTTTTCAATGCAAATATTTTTTTTTATGTACGGGAAAGGAAGAGAACGACGAATCGTTCACTGGTAATCAAACTTGTAGGCTTTAATTTAACGGCAAATAAAATAATTAGACAGGCACCCCAAAAAATTAATTAGACGGTGTCGCTTTGGCACTGAAAGACCGAAAG
>Ga0325404_1002399_pt1 | contig 20102 bp, 15 predicted proteins | sample PopdelMetagenome_18_FD_205664 | JGI IMG/M metagenome (GOLD analysis project Ga0325404, IMG submission 205664) | Populus deltoides microbial communities from Bellville, Georgia, United States - Xylem-Control-R1 | ecosystem: Host-associated > Plants > Phyllosphere > Stem > Wood/Secondary xylem... | reverse complement strand
GTTTTTCTTTCATACCACCTCAACTTATATCATCTCTTATTTCATAACAATTAGATATTGAATTTCTGACCATTGATTTTTTTGTATAATTATAAAATTGAGAAGGGCAGATGGAATTTTGGAGACGTGCGCGGGCAGATCAATACCACACGCACACACCGAGCAGATAGCCTGACAATTCTCTTTTTTCACGGCAATGTTTTGCGTGCTCTGAATCACGAGCTTCATCTACCCACGAGATGCAAAGTTTCCGTCATCACCACCATTTTTATAGTTTTTCTGAAAAAATAAATTTATAAACTATAATTTTCTTTATAATCAAGATTTTTTATGCAGAATCTATATAATTTTTTAATAATCAAATATTTTTAAATCCAAAAGAAGCTGCACTCTAACAAAACTCTTTTTTTCTTTCTTTTCATATGCATATCCAAAACATTAAATTTTACTGGGATACATCAAATCAATTTAGGATGTGTTTTTATGATCATATTAAAAAATAATTTCGATTAATTATTAGACTGATTTGAAAAAAATATTATACTCATTAATTTAGTTAATTTAGTTGACAAAATTTTGTACATTTCATATTGTGATGGAAATGTTTTTTATTTAAAAATATATTAAAATAATTTTTTTTTAATTTTTAGCATCAACTCATTAAAACCAGGGAAATATTAAAAAATATTCAATTTGATGTTTTTTAAAATAAATATATTTTTAAAACACAATTTCAAACACAAAAAATAAAAGATACTTAAATGATTTTGGATTAATTCAACCAGGAAATAGTAAAATAAAGAGAATATTGTTGAATGAGTAAAATTTATTATATATCTTCGTGGATTTATATTTTGGGGCCATCTTTACCTTGAAAAAAATTATTGTTTTATAAACATGCTACTTCAATATAAATAGTGTGTTTTTAAAATCATTGGAATAATTACTTAATATTAATTAACAAATAAAATGTTCTAAAAATATTTTAAAGCTTTCATTCTTTCAAATTGATTGTTTTTATTGACATGTTATACAAATCATCCATACTCACCTTTATATTATTGAGAAAAATATAAGATATATAAAAAACCACTTAACCTTGAGTGGAAAAAATCAATTAAGATGTTCGGGAATCTTCCATGTTTTGCTTTCAATAATATCCAAACTATTAAATCTGGACCGGTCTAAAAGGTTAATTCTAAATCTAGTAGACTTGATAGCTGCACCGATCTGGATAAGATAAAAAACCAAGATAAACAAAAACACAGTGAAACTCGGATAACCTGCCAGGTTGATCAATGACACGGACAACACGGAAAAACAAGGTTGAGATTCGGTTTTTTTTTTAAGTATGTTTTTTCTCATAACAAGAAACCACTATTATATATATATATATATATATATATTTAGATAGTTATTAATTTTATATAAGAAAAATATTTTATTTTTTGAATGTAGGATTTGAAACCTTTTAGTATATATATTATAATATTCTATGTTCATGAAAAAAAATTATTTTTTCAATGTGAGATTTAAAGTCTTTTAATATATATACTTTATATTCACATGAAAAAAATTATGTGTTTTCAATGTGGAATAAAAAATATTTTTGGTTTAAGTACTTCAGTTTAAAAGAATAATATACTAAATAGTATTTTTTCAATGTGGGATACAAAATCTTTTGAAATAATCTTTTAAATTTTATTATCTATAACATATATGGCCTATATTCACATAAATTATATTTTAATTTTTTCATATGAAATATTAAATATTTTTTTAAATTTTTTTCAGATTGATTTAATCATTGTAACCCAGAACCTAAATTCTTGACCGGGTCAATTTCAGATCGGGTCTGAGAATTATACATCTAAAAATTTAAATTTTTTTTAAATCTTAATTTTGGAGAAATAAAACACAAAGAATTCTTTTCCAACCCAAAGTTACACACGAAGCAAGGCAAGGCATTTGATTGGACGAGCGTGAGATTGAAGGCTGTTCGTAAAATGATAAAAAATTATTTTTAATACTTTTTTAAATTTATTTTAAATATTATTACAATAAAATAATATAAAATACAATTGTTTTTATAAAAGGACAGCATCGCGAAAACCCACACGTTAAAGTGACCTAGTCCTTGCAGAGCAAGAATTTGATAAACTAGTAATTTAAGCAAAGAACAGGGGCTATAAATACTCAAGAGAAAATCAAATACCTGGGACTTTCACTATTTTATAAACAAAACTTTTCTTCTCGTGAGGTGTGATCACCACTACCATCGCTCTCTCAAATTCTTTTATACTTCTTCAGCCACCAAAATTTATTCCTTGATCAATCAAGTGTCTCATAAAAAATTAACAATACCCACCTTTTGTTCTCATTTAAAAAGTTTTGATCTTTCTCTGTGTTCTCCTTGCTTGAAACAAGAAACAGTGTCTTTTTTTGGTTTCTGGAGGACCCTTTTGTGTTTGTTGGATTTTTTTGAGTATGAATAATAGGAGGAGACACAGGGGTGAACTTTATCAACATCAAGAAGTTCAAAGAACGACAAGATCACGTTCTAGAAAACCTCCTCATCATGGTACGTGGAGTTCTCTTCCTTTGATTTTTTTAAGGCCTTGTACCAGGAGTTACTTTGTGATTTCCTTTAAACATTACCTTATTTCTTTCAAGAGGGTAGTTTCTTGTTGGATTTTGTCGTGGCAGCCTCTGTTTTGGTGTTATTGCTCTTCCTTAAGGGTTATTTTTGTTGTTTTTTGTGCAAAAAAAAGGTATCTTTCTGTTGGGGTCGTGACATGTTGGAGTTGGTTCTTTTTTCCCATTCGTGGTTTTGCATCATTGTTTCATACACTTTAATTTGTTTAGAACTGGTTATTGTTTTCTAGATGTCGGCGCTTCTTGTTAGGGCAAGGTGCTTGGTGATGTGTGCAGTTTCTGTTTGTAGTGTTCAAGTGTTTCACTTTATAAAATATGCAATTATTTTTTTGTTAAATTTCTGTTGGCCTGGTCTGTTTTTAGCAGTGGATGTCGATTTAGATACACAGCAGTTGTCTTTATGAATTATTTCTGAGAATTCGTTCAAGTTCTGAAGTTTCCTACCAGACATCTACAGACAAGAAACTGATCAATTTGGAAGTGTTAAAATATATTTGGGAATTCTTTCTGAAAAATGTATGCAGATTGCATACATAAAGCACAAAATAGAAATTATGGCAGAAAAAGAATGAACGTCTGAAGTGTTTCTATTGAAATTTATACAAGATTTGTGTCGTATTTGTCTATTATTTTTTGTTGTTGTCTAGATATCCTTTCTGTCCTTTTCTAGTGCTTTTTTCTGTAAATATCCTTGGCATTACCTGTTCCCCGCAATGATTCTTACATTGTACATGCTTTCTATTCACTCTATTGTTGTTCCTCTTTTCGAAACTGGTTCTCCTCATTGTCCTTGAAACATCGATTTTTTTTGGTTGTATATGAATTGTTTATCTTATATTTTTGCCTTTTGTTTTCAGGTAGTTGGCAGCCAACTGTACCTTCATGGGAAAAGAGATTCTGCTATTCAGTTGGTTCAATTCCATGGAGAAAGCTCCTGGAAACCAAAAAACTTATGTATCTATATGAGAATGTAGTTAAGTGGAATGACTCTGCTGGTGAAGAGGCATTTCACAATGCTAAAAACCGATTTTGGGCTGAGATTAATGGCCTACCTTGCAACATATCACTACCTGATCCTGATATTTATATTGATGAAATTGATTGGAACTCCAGTGTTGACCCCGAATTGCTTTTAGACTTGGAGCGGGAACCGAAAGATCATGATGAGATTACCAAAGGAGAGGAGGTTGTCATTATTGGCAGTTCTCTCCTCTTGAATCAGTCATTTTCGTGTGCTGGATGGGGAGGAGCTGAGGAGGAATTTCAAAAGGTTCCTGATTCGGCACTGGATCTTGGACATTGGGATTTCAACCATAAGGTCACTAGTGATGAAAATCCCTGGGGAAGGAATGTTACTCATCCTAATGAAGCCATGAACGATGATGGATGGGATTGTTGGAATGATTCGTTCGGTTGGGGCAACAATGAGTGGGATGTTAACAATGACGGGAAGAATGTTAATGATGGAACTGGTGGTGACTGGGGGACATTGGATGGGTATAACCAAGGTAGGGAAGGTACTGGTTGGCAAATGTCAAGTTATAAAAACCTCCAGGTTTCATGGTGATGAATATCCAATGGATCGCGGATTGTGGAGGCATGGAAGAGGGAGGAGGAGGGCAAATTTGGTTTATTGACAGCTGCTTCTGGAAGAGACCATGTTCAAGGCAGTGGAACTCCAAGAATCCTTGTGGATTACCTGCCTGAAAGCAGGGATTTGATTGAAGTATACAGTACAACAACTTACGTGGTTTGTGCCCCTATTGTTTTATTTGTTGTGTGTCGAAGCATATACTAGTAGTAGTAAATATAATAGGATGACACCAACCTGACAAATGCACTGTCATGTTGGATTTTAAGCTGCATTTTTGTAGTTTGCTTCAAGAAGCATGAGGCATAATATGCCGTGAGACTTTTTCTTGTTATGATATCAAGTAGATGTATTTTTATGCATGTAATGAGGATTCTAATCCCAATTCAAGGGGCAGAATCAGGATGATGATTCTATTGAGACGGAGGTAGTCCTGCTATCCTGATGATGATTCTTGTATTTGAAAGTAGTTTTCTTCTTTGCTGCTCCTAACATGGCTTCTAGGAATCATTATAAAGATTTATGCGCGTCAATTATTGTGAAAGCAAGGCCGTATACCTTAACACACCTGCTATTTGTTTCTGCTGCCCCAAGCAACGCAATACTGCTTTTCTTGCCTAGGAAACACCAGCAGGTTGCATAAGGTTTTAGCCAGTGGATTCAATCCTGACACTGCACTCAGTAAACAACTCTCATTGACACCATAATCTCCAGCATAATAAAAATTACTAATATATCTCTCTTCTTTTTCTGGGTTTTAACGGGCTCTGAATCCTCGAGAAGTTATTAAATTTGATTCGATAATCCTCCGAGTTAAAACTCGGGTTTCTCTCTCATTACATCCTAGTTATTAAATCTGATTTGATAATCTAAGGATCCATTAACTCGAGTTTGGCTCGGCAAAGTTTTTTTGGAACTGATGGATATTAATTTGGTTAAAATCATTTTTTTTTCTTACATTATTTATAATAATATTAAAGATATATTAAAAAAATATTCTCAATCATCTTACAAATATATTAATTATTTTTGGTGTTATTTAATTATTTTAATATATTAATATTAAAAATAAATTTTAAAAAATAAAAAAATATTATTTTAAATAAAAAATATTTTTAAAATTAATTTTTAACAAACACACTTGGTCAAGTCTGCCGTTAAAGAAATTTAGTTGCTATGGGCCATATTTATGCTGAATATTAAAGCCCAAAAAGGAAATTTTGGAAGCCCGCCATAACAGTGTTTTAGTTAAAACTTAAAGGGTTCGACGAAGTTCTCCAGGTCTACTTCTTGTCCTAGAAAGACGGTTTTCTCCAGCAACACACACACAGGTACACTGATTTATAATTTGTGAATTCCTTTTACGATTCTCTTTTTTTCTCTTTTAACATTGAAGAACTTAAGTTTTAAGCACCAGAATCAGAACCAGAGTCTTAATGTTATTTTTTCTTTAATGTTTGCTTTTCATTGCGGGGTTCTCTGCTTAGTTATTTAGCTACTCGTTTCTTTTTGCAATGAATACTGGGGTTTCTGTTTGGTCCTGAGTAAAAAGGAACTACAGATTTTAAGATTTGGTAACTGGGTTCTATGGATATTTTTATTTAACATTTACGAACGCACGCCCCCTGTTTGCTAAAATGCCCCAACGAGAAAGAAAAGAAATAGAATGTTTATTGGTCAGCTGTTTTTACCCCCCCCCTTTATTTAATGCAATTTCTAACAAGGTTAGGCCATTGACATTCATATTAACAGCTTGATTTTACTTCCTTTTCTTTTAAATTTATGATAAAATTATCTAGGTGGTATATGTTTGTTCTGGGATATCTGTGCATTGGTTTGTTTACTTGAACCCTCATTTCAGTTATTAGATCGAAACTTTTTAATGGGTTTTAAGTACTCTCTTATAAGATTTATTAATTGTTAAGGTTTTGCTTGTTTAGGTTGTCATGGCAGCTGAAGAGGAAAATCCCGCTTTGTCAAATTTACCAGAAGAATCTTCTGCTGTAGTCCCTGATGATGAACTGATGATTGATAACTCTAGTCCTATTCAACCAACTCCACCAATCATTCCGCCGGTAATCCCATCTTCAATACCAGTTTTGCCTTCTATCGCTCCAATACCTATAGTTCCTCCCCGCCCATTAGCACCGCTCCCCATCCGACCGCCTGCAACTAGGCCACCTGGGGTGCAAAATGGCGAGATGAGAACTAGTGACTCAGATTCTGACCAAGAGGAATTAAGTCCCACTGGGACTACCCCGGGGTCAACTGGGGGTTATGAAATTTCAGAAGCCAGCAGACTAGTGAGAGAACGGCAGCAAAAGGCAATGCAGGAGTTTATGATGAAGAAGCGTGCTGCTGCTTTGGCAGTGCCTACTAATGATATGGCAGTTAGGACTCGTCTTCGCCGGCTTGGTGAGCCTATAACTCTTTTTGGAGAACGAGAGATGGAGAGACGGGACAGGTTGAGGATGCTTATGGCTAAGTTGGATTCTGAAGGACAATTGGAGAAGTTGATGAAAGTTCATGAGGAAGAGGAGGCTGCATCTACTGCGGCAGCAGAAGATGCCGAGGAAGAATTTGTTCAGTATCCATTCTACACTGAAGGGTCGAAAGAGCTCTTGGATGCTAGAATTGATATTGCTAAATACTCCATTTCGAAGGCAGCTTTGCGTCTTCAACGTGCAAGGAGAAAAAGAGATGACCCAGATGAAGATGAAGATGCAGAGATTGATTGGAGTCTGAAGCAGGCGGAGAGTTTGAGTCTTAATTGCAGCGAGCTTGGAGATGACCGGCCACTCTCTGGCTGTTCCTTCTCTTGTGATGGAGAAATGCTCGCTACCTGGTCTCTCTCTCTCTCTCTCTATGATTTAATCCATTTCTGTTAGCTGCCACTCTCTTTCTTGCTTGCTTGTAAACAGTTATTCCCCCCCTTCTTTCACAACATGACAGATCACATCTGACAGCACGGTCAATTTTTCTTACATAGACAGTACCAATCACATAATAAAGTCATTTGCGAGTATTGTGTTAAGTAAACTATCCCTTTCCTGTTCTTGATTACCATGATCATTCCATAATCTGATTCCTTGCTTTATTCTGCTTATGCAGTTCCTTAAGTGGAGTTGCTAAAATATGGAGTGTGCCTCAAGTTACAAAGGTTTCGAACTTAAAGGGACACATGGAACGTGCAACTGATGTTGCCTTCTCTCCTGTGCACAATCATTTGGCAACTGCCTCCGCTGATCGAACTGCAAGGTTGTGGAACACTGATGGTTCTCTCCTGATGAAGTTTGAAGGTCATCTAGACCGTCTTGCTCGTGTTGCTTTCCATCCATCAGGGAAGTACTTGGGCACCACGAGCTTTGATAAGACATGGAGACTGTGGGATATAGATTCTGGTGTGGAGCTGCTCCTTCAAGAAGGTCACAGTCGGAGCATTTATGGAATAGCTTTCCATCATGATGGATCATTAGCAGCATCCTGTGGATTGGATGCACTAGCACGTGTTTGGGACCTACGTACTGGGAGAAGTATAATGGCATTGGAAGGCCATGTCAAGCCGGTGAGAGACTCTTTCTGAATCTTTCTCCTCTTTCTCACGGGAATCTTGTTTTTGTTTATTTGGAAAGTATAGCTGTTAAATGGACCACATTTATCTTTCATACCATTTTCAGCTTCTTGGGATCAGCTTTTCACCCAATGGCTATCATTTAGCGACTGGCGGAGAGGATAATACTTGCCGGATATGGGATTTAAGGAAGAAAAAATCATTGTATGTCATACCAGCACACTCAAATCTCGTATCACAAGTAAAGTTTGAGCCCCAAGAAGGATATTATCTGGTTACATCATCATATGACATGACTGCTAAGGTTTGGTTTATTTCTAACCATTTTGATTGTTTTGTACAGCTGAAGGCATTGAATTTCTGTTTATTTTATTCTAAAGGCATTGAATTTCTGTTTAACAGGTTTGGTCTGGCCGAGATTTTAAGCATGTCAAGACATTATCAGCTCACGAAGCCAAAGTTACATCTCTGGATATTAGTGCAGGTAATTTTCCCCACTTAAATAAGTCATATATGCCCAAATTTGTGATCATTTAACCACTTCTCATGAACTATTTATCTTTTGTTTGCTTCACCTTTATTTTAATAACCACAATTGATGTGCTAATTGTCAATATATTACCACGATTGCACCATGAACCGTTACCATTGGTCCATCCTCAAATCATCTGCCACTTTTTTTTTCTGTGCCAAATTTTGTTTCCCCCCTTTCTCTTGACAGTTTCTCTTTTCCTAAATAATCTTTGGGTTCTGTCAATTCCATTTACAACTTCTGTGCAACTAAAAACTGGAATTCTAGTTGCTTTTATTTGGCAGTTATCTGCTGGTATCATACATACTGACTGAGAATGCTTATGGAGTTTCGTTTGGAACACCTTGAAAGTTGTTAATGGTTGTGTTTTATTTATTCAGTTGTGGGATCTGATCCCGATATTTTCTGTACGATGGCCTTCTATTTTTTGTAATTCACAGTTGTGATAGGGAAAGCCAAAAAATTCAAAATAAACTAATCCAGTTCATATACTAAGTTACTTGATTCAGTGTTATCTTCATAAAAACTTTGCTTATATGAATTGTTGTGTCATGGCTTCGTGGATTAACTATATTCCTTTTCATTAATGGTCTGCCATTTGCTCAAATAAAATAAGGTGTCATTTGTCTGTGCGTGCCGAAGGTTAAGGGCTTGTTTTTTCTGGTCATTTTTTGATTTGTCTTTGAAATGAGGTTTAATTTAATTGCTCCTCTGGAGAACTCATTTTGTTCTGCTAATTTATGAATTACCCTTTGCTTCATTTTGATTGGATGAGCATTGTTGCTTGGTGGCAGATGGATGTCTAATTGCGACTGTCTCACATGACCGAACCATCAAGCTGTGGTCCAGCAAAAGCAATGAAAAGGATGCTATGGAGGTTGAATGAGTTGGCTTTGGACTCTGTTGCAAACAAGATAAACTGTTGGCCAAATCTTATTTTATGAATTGAGCATTTCTAACTTTGCTTTGAGCAGAATACCGAACCTCATAAAACTCTTTTTTTTCCCCCTTCTTTCGGAGAGATAAATGCTTATTGTAGGTGAAATTTCTCTTCTATCAGATGTCTTTAATGTGCAGTTCTGCTGAAGTCTCCATTTATATATGATGCTATTCCTAATATGTTGATGATTTTGTAAGGAATCCATACCATGTTGCAGTTCTGTTTAGCTTGTCCTCGCAGTAAATGTGACTGAAATGGTGACCAAAATGGGGTTTCTGCTTCCCTTTTTTCACAACTTTTGAACCCAGTAAATGTGATTTACATGTCCATTTTGGGTTAGGAAGTTTATTTACTGTCGGTTCTTCTATTTTGGTCGCTTCTTTTGTAGAACTTTTGCTACTAGTCAAAATTTTGCAGCAAACATTTTATTAGTAAACCTGCATTGTAATGAAATATCACTAATACTTGTAGACTCTGTTCTCATTCTTTTTGCTCGTTTATGTTCATAATTTGTCTCTCCCGAAAAATCAGAAAGAAAATGAGATCTTATGTCGTGGGGCAAGAATGATATTGACGAGTTTCTGTTATTGCTTATGGTTGGTGGCTTTTCCTCTCCTCTCACTGGAGAGGAAGAGGACTAGCAAGCCAGTTTCGCCGGAGCTTTGACACATGAAAGCCATCTTTTTCTCAAAGCTAGGGTATACCGAGGAAAGAAACAGAGAAAACACATGGTGGTGTTGGTGAAACTAGAGGTGTATCAATCTTCCGAAACAATTCAGTGACGACACGAGCTAATGGGCGCCAACACTCTCTATCTTTATCAAGTCTCTTCGCTGTAAAGATCCCCAAAATTGCATTAAAAGTCAAATCTCAGTGAAACATCATGCTTTTTTCTATACAAATCCTGGCATCATCTTGAAGTGCTTGTCCTCCATTGGAATTGGAACACGTTCCCCAGATGACCGGTATCTCCCTTTGGAGCGTGATGCCAAATCATCCAACAAAACTATGCAGTAAGAAAAACCTTCGGTATGTTAATGAATACAACCAGAAGATCGCTTCTTCGATCATGTTCCTCATTTATACCAACCAGTGAGTAAATACCTCAGCCCAAAACATATGCAGCATCCGAGTGCCTGTTACCACAGGCAGGATATTAGAACACACTTGCCAATGCGGAACAAAGGTGCTGGCAATCATTACATGAGTTGAGTAAGACTAACTATGTTGCAAGAAACATCCGTGCTGAAAACTTGATCAGATCAAGACAGGAAGTCAATGCAGTTACTAAATCATTACAGTTGAAGTGAGGCCAAAGTGTACCTAATTTAACCCCTGGAACTTCAACTCTATTTGAGATTGCTTCATGAACTGAAAATTCCCTGATTTTTGTCAAACTAATTTAATATTGGAATGTCATCCTTGACATTAGGGAAACTAGGTTTTGGTTAGCAAGACACAATACTACATTTTAAAGATAAATATATTTTTACAAAAATAAGACTGAAACTTTTTAGGGAAATCCTAATTTCTCTCCAGCAGTTTCAGTAACCAGCAGACAAATAGAAAAAAAAAATGGTATGAAGATACTCAGACCTCTGTTTCTTTCCCGAATCTATAATTTCTACAAAAAATCACATTAAGTACACCAGCAGAAACAACAAAAATTTCACATGTTACAACAGTTATAGAAACAAGTCATACAAGTCAAACAAGATCAACAATATCAACAAGCTGCAATGATTTCTTTATCCCATCAAATAACGATGCCCACCTGATCTTCAATAACAAAACCAGCCTATTCATGCTGCAATTTACAGAAAAGCAAGAGGAAGGTATTTGGGGTACAGATGGTTGGTGCTGAGATTGAGGTTGTGGTAACAATAAGGGCTCGTGATAAAGAAAAGTAAATAAAATGGTGAAGATGCTTGATGTGGAGAATTATGAAGTAAACTTATTTGTCTGATTTGGAGGTTATTCACAATACATAGAGGTAGATGAAGAGTGAGCTAGAGTAGGAGGCTTCTATTAATTCTTTTTCTACAAAATTATACAAAAAAATTAATTTACACATATATGTCAAAAATTATTGTATAGCAGAACTGGAAGGGCCACATTAAAAAAATGCAATGTTTAGACACCAAAAATAAGGGATTGTTTAGTTCAGAGGGTAAAATCTCTAATAGGGTTGAAGTTAAAGGGGATTAGATTATAATTTAGCCTTGAATTATTCATGCAACTGGGTTTCTATTTGGTTTGCTTTGGAACCTACCTGTTTACAACAAAGTGAAGCAAACTTATTTCAAAATGGAAGACCCAAACTCAAGAATCAATTGTAAAGCTTGGTTCACATTTTCCTAGTTTTAGCTGAATGAGATGGTTATCTGTATCATACAAACATATTGTTTTATGTGGGTATTTCAGTCAGGTGCCATTATCAAGAAGCTTGGAACTCCTGCTTGGGGCCAGCGGCGCTCCCTGGTCCCAAAATTGTGAGAAGCATGGGATAGTGAAGTCCAAACCCTCGATGAGGCAAAAAGCCCCTTCCCCAAAGTGCACAAGTAAAAGGAGAAAGATAAAATTTAACAAACAAATAAATCACCTGAACAAGAAGAAGATGCACGCAAAGTGAATTTTCTGTCTTCCTGCCGAACATTCTCAAGTAAAAATTAACAAGTGTCCCATCATTTGTTCCTGTAAGAAGTCCTGTTTGAGGATCGAACCTGAAAAAAAAATCATGTAATTTAAGACATCCATAGAAGATTCACAAAAAAAGGGCCATGAAATTCCCTTCGGTACAAACTTGCAACGAGGGTAGAGAATCTACCTAGGTAGACGATGTCTTGGACAATGCCTGAAGCCAAAAAGCTGAAGTGGAACCGCAAATTAGATGCCTTAGTGGATAATTGGAGTTTAAAAGCTTGGGGGAGAAGAGTTATGAGATCAAACCTGAGGAACTGACAGGAGGAAGTTTAATACTTGTGCTAAAAAGAAAATCAGGAGCGTTTCACTGTTCAAAAAATGAGGGAAAAAAAATCAATTATGAGGTTATGGATAGGCATATTGATAAATGCAAAGTAACTGTAGAAAAACCCAGTATATCAGATCTCTGGGATCTTTAAATGTGACAATGTATGTCCTAATAGCACAATTGATCAGCTATCATTTGATTGAGATTGCATAATGAGAAAGAGAAAAATAGTGCATGGTTACAATAGGTAAAGAAAAGCAACAAGTATTTTCTAATCTACATACTGACAAGTAAATCTAGTTTGAACTTATATTTCAAAAATATTTAGTAAGGAATACGCTAATTTCACAACATCCAGAGCTTGCACAGGTAGTCAATCACGTTCACATGTCAAAACTCTAAATGCCATGTTATAGGTTTTAACCCATGCATGGAGATGACTTGAATGAATTAGAAAACTCCCCATACATATATTGTGAAATAAAATAACAGAACGTTGAACAGGCACAGGACACACCTAAAATGGCCTAAAATCCCAACAACAGCCATCGTCATCCCTGCAAAGTATGTATAAGTATCTCCAACAAAGACTGAAGAAGGATACCTGAAAAAATAAAAGAGTAAATGTTACTTTGCTGCGCAGAAAGAACAGTAGGAAAATCACTTGATAAATAGAATCAAATGTTAATACCAATTGTAAGAAAGCAAAGCCAAAGAGGTTGCCAGTAAGGGTTGGACAAGATACACAGAGAATGCATGAGCCTGTTGATACTCAGGATCCGCAGACGCTCCAATTTGCATGACGTTATGTATCAAAATCTATAAAATTGTTAAGCTGTGTCAGATCCATAAAGAGTCAGAATCCAGTTGTTCTACAACTCTCTATGCTTACCGCAGATGCGATCACAACTGTTTGACCAGCTTCAAGGCCATTTATACCAGCATGAATGTTAATGCAATTTGTGCAGAAAATTGCCAAAAACCACATGTAAATCTTATATATAAATCCTGTCAAAAACAAAATGAAAAAACCATTAAGCACATGCTGGTATAACTCCAGCCACTTGTAAGGCTTTATCGACTTTCTTTCAAACAATGCTTTCTATTTCTTTTCATATAACTGAAAAATGAAATTAGAGTTCTATGATGAAAAGTCTCAAGTTTACTATGAAATTAGGAGTATGTTTTTAAAATTAGATTGATGTTCATGATGAGGATGAATCCTAGCAAAGTAGCATGTGAGTGTGTGTGTGTGAGAGAGAGAGGGCAACAATCATGACATTCAATGATCTCACACTATTGGAATTAAAAAACATACCGAGGTCCAAAACCTTGAGCCCAATATATGGAACAAGAGGCTTTGGTATAATGATAGTTGTATGTCCAGCGTATGCCATCAGCAATGGAAGGGCAGCAATTGACGGAAGCAATAATTTGCTGCTCTTAGTAAACACAATAACAGCCATGAGGATCTAATCAAGCTTCTTTTTAACAAAACGCTAACAAGAAATACTCACACTCTCCATGGAACATCAAGGACATCATCTATGAATCCGAGTAGAGTCATGAAGCAAATTGATGCCAGTGCTGCATTGTACTCAACAAGCCACTGCATGTTCACAAAATAAAACACCAAATGGAAGAAATACTGGGGAAGTAAACAAAGACATACAGGTATAAACATGAAAACACAGAATCTGCAGTAAAGATATAAGCATGGTGTAAAAAAATTGCAACAGAAGATTGTCAAAGATTCTTACATTGGAATCTGGCGCGAAGTTTAAAAACTGAAATACTATAGTCAAAACCATGAAGACTACAGCGACAACAATACCCAATGATTCAGGCCTGCCAAAAACATAAAAGTGGAAAAATCTGATTAAGCAGATTAGCAAGGACAGATACACAATCATTGTCTAAGTATCATATCTTTTAGAACTAACATGCCAATAATCCATTCTCTTAACTTTTACTCCAGTTTGACAATCACAATACCAAAATTAAATTTCAACTCATGAGAACTTCATCAGCCAGTGAAATAAATAAATAAATAAATAAATAAACAATGATGATGAACAAAAAACAGGCAAAAAATAATATAGCAACCAAAATTGAAATCTGAGACAAACCCCTCTTCTCAATATATATATAAAGATCACAAATTTACAAAAATCCAAACCCTTTATCAACAAATTTAAATCAAACTCACATCATAAAAAAAAAAACACAAACCCAAGAATAAAGGCTCACACTTTAACAGTCCCTTGAGGAGTACCCTTCTTGTTAATATCATAGCCAAACAAGTTCCTTTTCAAAACATATTTAGAAGCCACAGGAATCAACTTAACGGTGAGAAAAAACCCAGCAAGACTAAGACCAGCATTGATAAGAATAGGTTTGATGAGGTCATGTTGGATCTGGTAGTGAAATAAGAGTAAGTAAAAGTATGGGCCTATAAGTAAAAGAGAGAGCTTAAAAATGAATCCTTTTTTTGGTGGTGCAATTGGTTGGTCATTGCTTGTTTCTCGAGGAGGAGGAGGAGGAGGTTTGGTTTCTTTGTCGCTTGTAACAATTGCTTCTTTTGTTGTTGTTATTGTTGTTGGTTCCGAAGCTCTCTTTCTTGCCATTGCTCTGCTCTGCTCTCTCTCTGTTTTAGCTGTCTATTTTGTTAATGTTGAAGACATAATAAGAGTTGTAGCACTGTTGTTTTCACTTTGGTGTCATTGAGCTAATAAGATGTTGCCACGTTTCAAGTACGGGACCCACCCGTGTGAAAATTAAGGTCATTTCAGGTGGGGTACGGTTTTTCTTCACCCGTGTCATTGGAGCTAATCAGATGTTGCCATGTCGGAGAAAAAGAGCAAGAGGGCCCACCAAAGATCTGCCACGTAGGAAAGCCAATTAAGAATAATCCCGGTGGCCCTTTCTTCCTTATCAAGCCGATCTGACCCCATAGCTAGGCTTGGTGACCCGCAACTGATTCAATTTAGGGTTTTTTTTTTTTTTAATCCCTGGAGTCATCTAATAGTTCATTGACCCGATTAAATTTAGAGAAATTCTGAACTAATCAATTTTAAAAATTTATTTTTTATTTTCGTTGAAAATAATGTTATTTCATATCCATCTTTTTAAAAATATATTTTTTAATATCAACATGTTAAAATTATTAAAAAATAAAAAATATATAAATTTTATATATTTTAAAATAAAAAATACTTTTAAATACACAACACATCAAAAAATAAAAGTCAGCACAGTTCACAAACACTCATTTGAAAAGTTGTTCACCATTTTCTTAATTAATAACTAGGTTGTTTTCTAGCTATTTTTTACACATCAAACCCTTTTTTTTTCTCTTTTTTTCCAGTAGATTATCCACGTCGTGTATCTAAAAGAAATTTGCTACTCGAGCATTAACCAGGTGCCCTGAATTGGCTGCCAGCTAGGATGGATAAGGACTCGGATCATAATTATGTTCAAACCTTCAGATCCCATCTGCTTTGGATCTGCCATAAATTTCCTATTTCAGTGCTGACAGAATTATATGTTCTTGGCATTAACCAGAAGGCCAAAACCATCAATTCAACAAATTGCCAAGACAAACTAATCCTCCATGTGTATTCCCATGCAAACCATGTTCTTGCAAAACTAAAGCTCGAGTACAGGACGAAGAGGACAGTGATCACCCCCAGTAACAGCAGGGACAATGCAGGAGTCATGGACGTTGTCTGCTATGGATTCTGACACAAGAAAGTAGTCAAGCCGCCATCCTGTTTCAAACTTCAGTACAACTGTGTGTAAGATCAAAATGAATCGGAAACAAATACAATGGTAAACAGCCCTGGTTTATGTCTGCCAGAAAGATCTGAAGATATGAATTAACCTTCTCCGGGATATCTTACAATGGCTCGGCAATTTTACGGATACATCAAATATAGTAGACTTACTATTATCTTCTAGAGTTGAATCACTTTCCAAAATTCTAAAGACTTTAAATAATAATAATAATAAGTGCTCTTCTGTGAAAGGATTTTTAGTTAGAAATTTTTGGAATCCAAGTGGTGAGATACCTTTGTTAGTTTTCCGACTACCATGTCGATAACCCCAGTAGGTATACCCAACAACATTGGGATGCTGTTTTCTGAAGGCATCCACAAATCCATTTGACAAAAAGTTTGATCCAAATGATTTTCTTTCTTCTTCTGTACACGCAGCACTTCTTTCAAACAAAAAGCTTGAAACTAAACCTAAAATTAGGGATCCAACATATTTACGGACATCTTGGGAACATTGACAAAGTTGAGTGCAAATCCATGAAATTTAAATGTCTCGCTGCAGGATTGCAAATTTCTATCTCCTGGTGAGATACAATTCAGATCACCAGTCAAAATGACAGGCTTTGACTTTTCAAGCTCCTGGATCAAGCATGCAAAGCAGCACAAGCCTTAAATCAACCATGGAGATAGCATAGCAACTATTCCCTCTGCAGTAGAAAACAAACAGATCTAAGTTGTAAGCATTCACTTAAAAAACCATGCTTACTTTCATTAGTTGCTAAAAGATGGATCCCATTGTGTAATCCTGTACAACTAGAATTAAATTAGAGCTGTCAGTCCATGAATAAATCCACCTCAGAACAAAGAGCTCATGATGATAACGTGAGTGGAATAAATATAATATAGTGATGATATGGATCCAAGGCCAATTACCAGTCTCTTCAAGCCATCTAGAGTTAGGAACGTATGCATTTACTAAATAAAATGAAACAAACTCTGCTGTCAGTGTCACAACACGTCCCCTGCTATCATGGTCTGGGATGCCTAGGCCATAATGGACTGAAAGGAGCTTTATCTGTCACACAAACATTGATCTCTACTGGGTAAGTAATGACAGGAAAATCTATTATAAAAGCAAAAGGCAAGTTGGCAATTCAAAAATCGGGATCAAAATAATTGTAGAGTCCACAAGTTCTGCAGGTCAAAAAAAGATTACAACAAACTCTTTTACCATAAAGGCAGAACTATTCGGTATTCGGAAGTGGCTAAACTAAAATTCTATTCTCTAGATCAGTAGATTGTAATTATGTCATGCTAGTCTGCTGAGTAGTTAGAAACGATTTTGGATTATAGTAAGCTTCTATGTTCATCTGTGATGTTATTCCATAATGTGATGTAATTTTATGATATGAATCAGAGAGAGAGTCATCTTCTTCAGGAGAGCGTATATTCAGGATCAAATTTGATGCTCTATGACTCATGAAAATTTATAGACAGAACCAGAAAAGGATAAGCATACTCGAGAGACAATTGCAGTGCCAGAATAACCAAGTTTGGCATTGCTACATGTCGAGAAGCTATTCTCATAACCATCAATCAGGGATTGTTTGATGGAATCAACACCCTTCTCCTGCTTTCAAAATCAGAGGAACCAATCAAGAAATTGTCAATTTCACCAAATCAACCCAAGATTCGGTATGCATGCTAGAACCTTGCTCCAGAAATGAAAAAATGTAGTCAAGAAACTCTAAATTAAACCTCATGCGATCAAATATGTAACTGATACTTGCCCGCAGTTCGGTTTCTTGTAAGCACAACACATCAAAGTCTTCCTTTTAGGCAAGCTCAAGAGCAGAGAATCCCTCTAACTTCAATAATGCTCTTAACCCGTTGACATTCCAAGACATTAGCTTCACAGAGTCTGCATCAGCAAAAGGTGGAGGCCTCACAGTTCTGGGGTTATATGGAATCCACCCTTTCTGTGGCTTCTTGTGTGGAAGAACTCTCCAGGGTTCAGCTTGAGGTAAAGTAACTAGTATCAGTTTTAATTGAAAACTTCTCCTTTGTAGTGACTATTCCAGCATCAACTTTGACAATTTCATCCTCTAACGGTGTGATTGTTTCATCCTTCTCTTACTCTGTTTAAACCCAGAAACCTCTGAAACAGTGTTAATGCTTACAACATAACTTTCATCAGATGTACATTTACTGTTCTTTTGCAGGGAAATATTTCCCAGTGAATTAAAGGAAACACATCCTTCTTCCTGAGAGCTTTCACCTGCACTTGTGGGAGAAAGCTAACTATCAGAATTTTGTAAATGAGGAAGGTCCCCTTTTCAATGGTTAGAGAAAGTCCTCTTTCACACCAACAAAAAACATCCGTCAAATTGAGCTCCCAAAATTACTGCCAGAATACATAAATACTTATTTTAACATTACTGATTACCATCTATCTGCTTGGCCATGAACTGCATGAAAGCAGATACAAGGTCCCCTTATGGACGCTTGGCAGGGACTCCAAATTTCCTAAAAATTTGAAGTCATCATTAAACACAAGGGATCGACAGATACAATCGCATGCTTCATGTAGCGATTATGCTTTCCATAGATTATATGCCTGGAACAAGGTTTGAGCTTCGGCAATTGTAGTTTCCGTAGTACTAGACTCGTAGCGGGGAATGACATTATCCTTAGGAATTGTGTTGGGGTGTGAAAAAAATACTCAGATGGTATAAAAGTACAAGTTGTTTGCAAATATAAATACTTCAAAGTTAATCAAACGCAAATACGTCGCCTCTTCAGGGAAGAAAAATTACGAGCCAACATTTTAATGGTGTCTTTAGTTCAAGTTGTGGTAGTGTTTTTTTTTTTTTGGTTCAATTTGTTGGTCCGATAATTTACAAGTGGTTGTTAAAGACGAAATTCTTCCTATCATTGATACATAGGTCTCCAAAATCTAATACGAGTTGATGAAATTCCACACATTTTCACAAGAATAAATGAATAGAGCTGCTTAAGTAGAGAGAGTAAGATAGAGGAAATGAACGGCAAGAAGGCGTTTCCAATGAATAACCACCTTCCGTATCATGAACGATGAATGTATGCTGTAGTATTCGTCCCCTGCAACGTGTGTAAGCCAACAATTGGTCTGGCAGGGCTTCAGATCACAACTGCAGACAATCGGCCACGGCAACCAGAAATACTAACGAGAAGACAAATCATGAATATGTAAGTGATCAGAATCTCGCTCGACACCTCAACTCTATAGAACCTAATATCTAAACCAAAATGTACACCAGCGCTTGGGTAATGATCGGGAAGGGCCCCATGAAACTGCACAACGAAGTGCCCCATCTCAACAGTCATAGCTGCTTTTCTTGCTCCCTCGAGTTCCAGTTCATCAATATTTTCAAGAACTTTGACGTCCCTCTCCAATCAAACAACACGAGATAAGACAAGGGGGTCAAGGGTTACCGCGGATGTAATGTGATCACATCTCTATGTGAATATCTTCCAGGTCAGGAGGAGACTGGTGGAATTGCTGAAAACATAGAAGCCTCGTCAGAAATTTGCAAGCCCCTTCTTGCAGTTGCCTGAGATTCTCCACCATGACCAATCTTTCTTGAAGAAACAACTCCAGCTGTCATGGAAGAGTTGCTATTCTTAACTGATGATATGAACTTCTGTGACGCTGCTATCACAGAGCTGAAAACACCAGATTCCCCAAGTCCATGGACAATGACCTGTGCGAAAATTAAGAAAGGTGTCAGGATTGTCAAATGGTACACAGATCCACACCAACTAAACTCCTATGCAGCTCAAAGATGAACTAGAAACAAGAGACTTTGGATGGAAAATTCAGGCAGTGAAACTCACCATGGGAGTGTAGATGCAAGTCAAGATGCCCTTTCTCAAGAGTTTCAGTTTCAGTGCTTCATCAGTGCACATGATCCTTTCCTGGTACCTAATGTAATGAGGCATTGAGTATGATGGTTTAAAATGTTGGTTTATAGCATTTTAGGGCAAAAAACATCACCCATCAAAATAAAGCTATGGAAACTCGCAT
>Ga0325404_1002394_pt1 | contig 20114 bp, 14 predicted proteins | sample PopdelMetagenome_18_FD_205664 | JGI IMG/M metagenome (GOLD analysis project Ga0325404, IMG submission 205664) | Populus deltoides microbial communities from Bellville, Georgia, United States - Xylem-Control-R1 | ecosystem: Host-associated > Plants > Phyllosphere > Stem > Wood/Secondary xylem... | reverse complement strand
AGATAACATTTTTTTCATTTAAGAAAATTATTATGTGGACCATATGGCCCTAGGCAAATTAAGGCCTCACATATAGCCAGCTATAGCATGGGATAGCCAGTGGTATCATTTGTCATTTTTATAAGTTAGGGGGCTGATATGGTATTTAAAAAATGATGATTTTTTTTTTAATTTTAAATCTTAAGACTAATATCTAAGTAAAAATTCCTTCTGCTGATTCATGGTTCATGTGATAATGTGCTTGGCATGTGTCCAACAAGACATGTCATATTGCAATAGGATAACATGTGATCAAATTTACCTCGTCATTGTTGTGTTTTCACATGGGCAGGAAGCTACCTAAACCTCTGATACATGTGATTTACTCCTGGTTTTATAAATTAGAAAGTGTAAATTGTAAAACCCAACCAATAAGATATCTACATGCATGTTATCAATAAGTGTAAATTGTAGATTAATATTTTTCACCAGTAAGTTATCCTAGTGCTTGCTTGCACTTGCTCAACAAACAGAATAAAAAAATAAAGTTTCACCAATCTGTCATCAGAGTCTGTAAATGTTACAGATGATTTAAGTTTGTTTACCAAATTTTTCGAGATCATGTTTGTCTTTGGTAGCTTATTGTCATAGCTGTGAACTCTGAAGAAAATTGATCTAAAAAACTAAAGTCCTGCAATGTAATTCCATTTTGTTCTAGATTGTACATGCATACAGGCTTGGTGATTATGCCCAAGAAGAAAACTAAAGAAATAGTAGATGAGTAGTGTACTGAAAATAAATATTTTTTTGGTATGTAAGAAGAAATATTATGTATTTTCATCATATTACATAGATTGAGTATAGAGTGTATCCTCTGTTGGGGTCAGTTTACACCTCAGATCTAAAACAACAGCACACAGGAATTAAAAAAGAGGAGGGATAGCTAGGGATACAAGTTTTGCAGCCAAAAATATGACCTGACATGTTGAGGAAACAGAAGGGAGGTGTTTTTTTAAACACAACGCAGAGTTTTATGATTTTCTTCCTTTTGGTCATTAAATTTTTAAAACAATTCTGCGACCACTCATAGCTTCTCGTTACTCCCCTGCTCCGATTAGAAACAGAGATTCAAGAAGCTATGCTACGTCCTGAGAGAAGAGTTCCAATGAAATCTACTGTAAGTTCCCAAGACACTCTTTTTCTAGAAAATCATTCCTCTGCTTTGCATAAAGTGATCCATGAATCTGTAGAAGAGGAACCTGTACGGTTAGGACATTGTCTTGTTGGGTCAATTAAAGAGGGTGTGAATTAACGTGGGCCTGGTTTCACTATGCAATAGAGACAATGAAGATAAAGCAGGAAGAGGAAAAGAAGCTTCAATTGCTCAACATGGCAAATTCAGTTGAAGTGACTCGACTCAAAGAAACCAAATTCAGTTGTTTATATTTGCTTTGGAAGCATGGCGACCTTCACTGCCTCTCAGCTTAAGGAAATTGCAGCAGGTCTCGAAGCTTCTGGGCATTAATTTATCTGGGTAGTTAGAAGAAGCAAAACGGGTCAAGAAGACAAGGAAGATTGTTTACCTGAAGGATTTGAGGGGAGAATGGAAGGCAAAGGCCAAATTATTAGAGGATGGGCACTCCAAGTTTTGATTCTTGATCATGAAGAAATAGGTGCATTTGTGACTCATTGAGGATGGTGACCGATGTTTTGCTGAGCAATTCCATAATGAAAATCAAACACTGCATGCAAGCAAGCAAGATCTTAAAACACATTTTCTTACAAACACAAACAAAATCTTTCCTTTTTAACAACATTTCACATACGACACAAGGGCATTGAGAATCAACAATAAATCATACAGATCCAAGCTTGTATACACAATGAAGGCCGTTCCTTTAAATTCCTCTATTTTCATTTCATTATTTCACACCAAAGCCAAATTTATAGATTCATAATCTTCTTAATGTCAATACCAGCAAACAAAACAAACAAAAGGGTCATTGAAAAACTTACCAAAAACAGATCAAATCTAACAAGGGTCAGATCTAGAGAATTAAAAAAGACAAACTATAGAACCAAAACAAGACTAATCCCGTCCGAATCCAGATCAAGATCTACAACAATAATAACAAAAGCAATAAAGAGAGGGGGATTGCTTACAGATAGCGAGCGAGAGATAGAGAGAGGGCAGAGTACACAGAAGCTGCCCAGAGAGAGATCAAGGAAATGGAAAAGAGGGAGGCTCCATATATCAACCTGTGCTTTAATATGGGTGTGGTGAGTTGACAGCGTTAGAGACTTAACGATGTTAGGGTAAAAATTAAGATCAATTGGTGGACCCTTAACATTGATAACCAGTAAAAACAATTTCTTATTTTATCTTAATTTTAAATTAATTTCTACATCAATCAAAACTAAATTTAATATTCAAACTATTTTAATATTGTTAATGACTTAACAATGTGTGGTAAAAACGAGATCAATTTGTTGACCCCAATTTCCTTTCGTTTGATTTATTAATATTGATCACCACTTATTTTTTTTTCTTTTTATGTTAATAAAATACTCTCATAAGTTTCTTATACTCGTGTAAATATTTTTTTTTATTGGATAGTAGAGTATATTTTTAAACTAGCTTACATATCAATCAAAATTATATTTTATTATTTCAAGTTTATTTATTTATTTATTATTTCCTAGACTATGTGTCCACAGCTTGGTCTGGTCAACCTTCAGCCCAAGAAAGTGACATTAATATGCATAGCTTGAAAACCTAGGAAGGAAATATTATATTAACAAGTCATGCTTGTGTCTTTTTGTTGATGTCTATTCTTATCACCCTCGCACACTTAGGGATAAGTTAGGTGAGTGTTTAGAAATATGGTAATTTATGTATTTTATTTGAAAAAATATTAAATTAATATATTTTTAAGTAAAAAATACTATCTTCTATAATATTAAAAGCAAATTATGAGAAATCCAAAATAAAATATAAAGAATAGTTACATGTGATAAGAATTTAAAAAAAAAACATCAAATAGAACGTGCGCGCGCGCGTGTGTTTATTGACTGCACAGGAAACATAAAATCCACAGCACAACACAACACAACACAACAAAAGCCAACAAACAGGAGAAATAAAACTACACAGGCTCTGGATTGACTTGATCCACGCTTGGAGTACTAGCTCAGGCCACGGATCGAACAAATGGTTTGTACCAAAGTGAGGATGAGGAGGATAGCTGCACTAACCGTTCCAACACCTTTCCAAAAATTCCCGAAAAACTCCTCTATAAAGTATGCGGGGTTTTTGGCCCAGGAGCTTTTATAATAATCATCCACCGCCGAAAAGATGTCGTGATAAAAGGAATGGATATCAGTCGTGCTTGATGCAAGACTGTAAATCAGGTCCCTCACTGCAACTTCGTCTTTGTAATAAGTTACAATTTTATTTTCCATTAGGAGTTTCGCGTCTTTTGGTTTGACAACAAGAATACTCAATAGGTTGATGTAATGGCAGATGTACTCTTGTCCTGGATAAAGACGCTTCTCCATGGCCATAAGGTTTCTGAAGAGACTTTCAGTGTCGCTGTGTATCTGAAGCTGTGGTATGTGAAACTCTTTTCCCAATTTACGGAAATCTACATGAAGTAAGCTGTCATGTTCTAGTGGAACCTTAAACTTAACTCCCGCTTGGCGTAGCTTGGTTGCACTGTGAAAGCTTTTGATTTGTTCCACAGACTTGTCTTTTCGAGTGAAGGATAGTAAAGATCTTACCAAATCAGTGAAATGCAATGGCATTGTTGCTGCAGGAGAGAAGTTATTCCTTGGAAGGTGGCGTTTAAAATAGGAACAAGCAAGAGCTTTAAATTCCGTGTGTTTTCCTTTAATGTTTTCTGGAAGAAGTTCATATAATTTCTCAAGAATAAAGAATGGAAGCTGATTTTCAAGCAAAATCAAGTCCCGTCGAATCGCCGCCCTCAACCCTGGTTCTTTCAATTTAGAATCTTTTTTAAACTCCTCTTCATTTTCACTGTACTTGAGGAATAGCTCGAAGATGAATACAGCATCGCGCAGAATCAGATCCAGAAAGTCTTCAGGATTTTCAATTCTATCGAAATCATCTTCATAACATTGCTTGATCTTTTTTTCATCTTCTTTTAGGGCATTCCAGAACTCGTCCTCAGCCCCATGCAGTTCCCCTGCCTTTGACACCCTGTCTTTCCAGAATATTTCATAGTATTCAGACTTTTTCCTTTCCATTAAACGCAGATTTTTTTTGCCGTAGTGAATAGGGCCTATAGAAATTTTTTGAGGACTGTACATGGCTTTTTTTGATTCGCGAAGTGCCTTGCCAACTTTGTAGATGCACACATCACTCTCTTGTTCATAATTCGAAGCTCCTCCAACACGACGGGGTGCTTTTCCATGCTTAACAAATTGTTGTGCATTGTATGAATTTCCAGAAATATCTTGATGAATTTCGGCATAGTCTCCATAATAGTCCTCTCCGCCATATGAAATGTACGGTGAATGAATATGATCAGAATTATCTCCGAAGGAATTTTGGCCAAGTGAAAAATATGGTGAGCGAATTTCTCCCATCTATTGCAATTTGCTGCGTAGATGATAGATAAACGAATCACTATTTACCAATAAAAACAATTTCTCAAAAATTAAGATTATTTTCATAATTAAAGAATTAACTAAAAATATATATAAAAAAGTTATGCGTTTGAAGTTTTTGCTTCTGTAATCAAAGACAATAGTAACATTTGCCATTAATATTTGCTTCTCAAGAGTCTGACTTCTAGTCTTGTTCTCAAAATGAATAAATTATAAATTAGTCCCTATAAATAAAATGAATTGAATAGCGTGTCTAGTTCTAAAAACTAATTAATTAGTACGTGAACATTAAGTATATTATAGATCCGTTAAATTTACATGTGATATCTAAAATAGTCTTCAAGGGAAAGGGGAGGAGGGAGAGGCAAAAGAAAAGGGAAGGAGAGATTGGCATCTAAAACATATAAAATATATTATTTTATAAAATATTTTAGGAAAATCAAATGCCCTCAGCAAGTACATAAAATTATAATATATCCATGGCTCTTCATCTAACAAGCTTACATCTACTTGTGTTCTTTTTAACGATCATCTTTTATTTTCAGGTCAGATTTAGCTCAACGAGACAAAGTTTATCTCTTCAATCTTAAAAAAGACATGTTATCCACATCAAGATTTATAGATTCATAGATAGTACTGTATAATTTTACTTCTAATCAACGACCTAGTACGTAGTCAAATTAAAAAGTAGCATCCTCCTTAACCAGGAGCTACTATCCTCAGCTTTCTCATGGTGATTTTAACAACAATTTTCCTTTCAAAGCAGAGGAAAGGTGAAAATTAACTCGTTTCATGTGTTGCACTTGCTAACTTACTAAATAAGAGCAAAAAGAAATTAGAACTAGAGTTTCAGAGGGAGAGGCTACGTTCATGACATTCCCCTTGAACCGTTCGTCTTAGTGTATCAAATATTATGGAAGGAAAAAGAAACATGGATGGAGAGAAAAACAAAACTAATTAATGAGCAAATTAAGCAAACCAGAGCACGCACCTTGGCCTGTACTGGAGAAGGGCAATTGTTTGGTTCAAGCAGCAGCAGAGCCACTTTCCTAGCTAGAAGCAATACTGAGATGCTGTATGCAGCCTCTCTCACTCTCACTCTTTTCGATTTGTTTATATTTAGCTCTTCGACTCGATGTCATATATATAGTACTCTTTCCTTTGCTCTCGACGTTGTTTGTTTCTTTAATCTTCAAGTAACTAGCTAGTTAGGTTAACTCCAGCTTTGATTATTGAGAAATTTAATATGCTCGCATAAAAGTTTCTAGCTAGTCCAATAGATGCCTAACCACCAAGTTTTGGGTTGTTAGTGAATCAATATATAATTAAAGTTGGAGTTTGATCGACAGTTTGTGTTTTTTTTTTTAGGTGAAATGATTTTTCTATATGAAATCATATTTTAAATAAATTTAAAAAATATTAGCACAATATATGTAACAAGTTCCGGAAGTTTTAAGTTCAAAAATATTTTTTCATTAGGTATTATTTAATAACTTAAATTTAGGTTTCATTAGGTATTACTTATATATCTTGTAATTTATAATCAATTGTAAAAAAAAATATTATTTATAATCATTTAGTAGGTGGTTTAGTGATTAGAGCTTGGAATTAAAAATTTTTTTTTTTATGGTTGTTAATATTAATAATTACTGGAGTCTTATCTTGTTGTTAATTTTAAAATTTATAAAAATTAATTAAAGTATGTACAGCTAGTCTAAATATCTTTAGATTAAAAAAATAATAATTATAATCAATTGTATCTATGATTAGTGTTGGCAACGAATTGTGCATGTGAACGACGAAGTAGGTAATGGAATTTTTTAATATCTGAGCCGCCAGAGTGTTTAGTTGGTGGAATTTTTTAATTAACAAATCAATACTATTATTTAATTAACAAGGTTTCTGTCGATTTAAAATTAAATTATTAAAAGAATTTTATTGGGGTTGGCTTGATTAATTAACTTCAACTAGAAACTAAAAGAACCGAGAGAAATTAGAGCCTCCCTCCCTGTATTTAGTTACATCTTGAATATTTTTTTTAATCTTAAATTAGTTTTTTCAAATTTTTTTTATTTGTTATGATTCTATCACAATATCAAATAAATATTTATGTATTTCATTTATTTTTAATTTTGTGATAGTATTTTTATTATCATATTATTAAGTAAAAATAATTAAAAAAAATAATATTGTTTAATTCAATAGAGTCAATGATATATGTCACGAGTTTGAAGGGTCAAGTGTTGATTCAATATGATATATATCATCTTAATATAAAAAAATATCATCTTACTTGTTTTTAAATCAAATTATTATATTTAGACAGGTCAAGTCAATTAAAATACATTGAAATAACTCTTATGCAAGTTAATTTGTAAAGAGTGAGAATGAGAGATTTATAAAAAGTCACAAATCTGATTTCAAAAACTTGAATGGTTAGCTTAAACTTCAAGAATGATTTGATAAACATTAAGTTGGATTCAGTCGGTGCGCTATTATAAAAGAGATTACGTTGGTGGCTCCATGTGGACATTCATATCACTAGGAATACAGCCACAGCTAAGCACAAGACTAGACTGAATAAAAATATGAGGCACCAGAGTGTTTAGGCCGTGAATTTATTTATTTTCTTTTCCCATTTGATTAGTGGGTTTAAAAAAAAAGGAGAATATATGACTTTATCGCATGTGCTATGGCAAAGTTAATATATATAAAATATTTTAGGAATAATAATAGTAGAGTAAACTGTATCCAAGCCCGTAACCTATTGGTTAAAGTGTCATTAGTGTCTGAATAAAAAGTTGAAGTCATTATCCTTGAATAAATTGTTTAATTTATTTAGTCCATTCGCTAGTTCATCCACTCATCACAAAATTTCAATCTTTTGAATGCAGCCAAAACGTAATTAATTATCAAATTCAATCGTAATACTATAATAGTATGTACAACAATTCTTAAAATCTCATCTTATAACTTTGTTTTTTGAATTGAGATAATTTCTGATATGTTATCATAAGCTCCTCCGATGAACAAATATTCACAAATTGATTTCAAAAACTTAAATGGTTAAATTAGCCTCCAAGAATAATTTGATCAACATTAAGTTGATTCTGATTCTAAATCTCATAATAAAGACACCAGAACTCTCTGCCAGATTCTCCCTTCCACTCACACTCAATTGGTAATACAAGGAGATTCCGTCGGCGACTCCATATGGACATTATATCGCTAAGATTAAAGCCATAGCTAAGCACAGGTGTGTGTGTGTGTGTGTGTGTGTGTGTGTGTGTGAGTGTGAGTGTAATGAATTGTAGCAGTGATCAGTGGTAGTATAAAGAGATTCCGTTGGTAATGATTAATTAGTGGGTGGTACGTGGGTAATGGATAGGGATATGTGACCTACAAAATAGATAATGCGATTTTTTAACATCTGAGCCGCCGGAGGGTTTAGGTGGTGAAGTTTTCTTTTCCCACATGCATTTGTTAAAAGAGTTAGAGAATATTTAACGTTATGTAAGGCAAAGCTAATATAAAATATTTTAGGAATAACTATAAGGGCTAAATTGTAACCAACCCCAAGACTAATGGTCTCATTACCATTATCTTTTGGCAAAAGATTCTATGCTAATGGTGTATGAACAAATTGTTATATTTAATTTGGTTTATATATTAATTTAAATTAATATTGATTAATTATTGTTTGACATGTATTATGATTTACGCATGAGTTTTTTAAAGGTGGAGTTACAAGTGTCACGCGACAGTTGATTATTACTAATTTAAAATTAGAGATGGATTGAATAAATGAAATAATTCATTCAATAACTAGTGGAATGAAATTCACTTTGACAAATTATTCAAAAAAATTGGATACATTAATTTTAGCCTATTATTAACCTTCAACCTATATAGACACGTGTCAACATTTCACATATGTGAGCAGCATCTTTAGAGTCCTTTTGATCATGAAATGCGTTTTTAAAATCCATGCATGATCCGGTCAATTTTCTTGCTCGTCATCTTCTGTATGGTGCTCGTAATATCAATTGTTAAAATGGAATTGAAATTCAAATATTTACCTGTTTTGTGTCATGGAATTAAAATCCAGAGTAAATTTTAGTACTTGCTTTAAATAAATAAGAGATATGCAGATTATGCATGAACAACATATTCCTATTCAAAATCACACAAGAATTCTTATTTGGTGAAATATCTTGCTGCTTATTCCAAATCTAAGATGTTGCCTATGTGACCTCCAATGAATTTACATAACCAGTTTCTCTCTCATTTTTTAAGCTAAAATCACAACTGAAAATTGATTTACATGGAAAAAAATATTCCATCATTCTTGTCGCATGTGAAAATGCATCGTCGCGGCGATCGTCCACCCTCTCCAGAAAAAATAGAAATGTGGTCTATCTGGCACATGTGAAGGGATAAGGAATTCTTGTCTCTTATCAGTAAAAAATTAGAATGGGAGTCGCCACCTAATATTTTGATTACTAGGAACCCTAATTGGTCTCAGATATTGGGTACGGAGACTAGTTGCGTAAAGGGAAGGTATTAGCACCCCAACTACGCCTTACCTAAGGTAGGCTGCATTGTTTTGTTGTCTGATAAAACCTAAAGTCGTGTTGTGATTTCTAATTGTTGGTCTGTCTAAGGTTCAAGACAAGCCTTCATTCAAAAGGAGGTTCTTATCTTAATACGGTAAAACCTAACCGTTCTATTGTCCAAAAAAAAAAATTAAATATCCAGATTAAACATTACTTGTAATGTCATACCTTGGATAATAACAGATAAACAAAATTTTGTTGTTTTTGAAATTTTGGCCAATGGTCTCTTGACTTTAATAAACTGGTTATTAAAGCCAAAATACATGCTAAAACATTGTTTTTGGGTGCATGGAAAACACAATAAGATTTTTTAGCTTTGAGACACTTGTTCGTATACACAAAAATATTTTTTAATTTTTTTTTTGTATTTTTGGAAGTTTTGATGACAACCGGGTATTTTAATATCGGATTTGTATTTTTACCATGTAAAATACTACCCGATATTAATAAAAATGGCATTGAAAAATACACGGGAAAATTTATAACATTCTAAAACATGCATTTGAATTTTTTTTTTAAATGGGCCGGGTCAGACCTAAATACATGGGCTGGCCCGAACTTGGCCCAATTTGACCCTTTGGTCCTTGGTTTTGAAATTATGCAATTTGACCCTCAATTGGCTGCCTTTTTCACTTTGGTCCTTGGTTTTGAAATTATGCAATTTGACCCTCAATTGATCAATAAACTTCTAATTTCTTCAATTGAGCCCCTGACCGGTTTCAATTCCAGCCCCTTTATTTATGCGCCTTTTTCCATTTTAGTCCTTGGTTTTGGATTTCTTCAATTAAGTCCCTAATTGGCCAGCAAACTTCAATATTTATGCAATTAAGTCTCTGATTTGACCAAATTAACTTGCAAAAATTATAATTTCACCCTAGAACTTTAATTTCTTCTAATTAAAGCCCAAATTAACTCTAAAACCCATTTTTCTTGCAATTAAACCCTCCTTAAATTCAATTAAACCTTCATTAAAATTTAATTGAGTCCATAAACATCTGATTTTAGACATTTCTTCCTCAAATTGAATTTGTTTTGTCAATAGGGCTATCTTCAGTCAATAAAATACTGCCAAATTTTAATATTTATATTTTTTAACTTCCTCAACCAATTTTTGATTATTTTTAGGGCGCTCTAGCATCCCTTTTTCACTGTTATATTTTTTTTGATAATATTTTTTTGTATTTTATTATTTAAAAATGTGAAATGGGGAATAACCAAAAAATGGGTTATGACAATTCTAAAAGTTGTATTTTAATCACTATAAAAATCATTGATGGGTGTTTGGATATAAATATGTTGTTGGAGAGTGTCTTATTGGGGATTTTAGATTTATTGGTAATTTAATCAATAATTTAAATACTAACAAAAATATCAATAAAATATAGGTGCAAAAAAAAAGTTGCCGACAATTATTCTGCTAGCTAATTTGTCAGTAAATATAACCAATGGTTTGCTGATGGAATAATCATAGATAATATATTGTGTAGAACTAGTGAGGTCCTCAACAAAATAATTGACATAAAAATATATTGGTGAATATGTTGTTCTATATCAAAACATATCACAACTCTTTATAATTCTCTTAGGAAAATGAATCTATATTATCCATAAAGTCCTTAACAAATTTTTTATATCTATTGGTAATTCAATGGTGTTTTAGTGATTTGTGCTTATTTGAATCAAATAATTTGAAATTAAACAACTAAATTAAATTAAAAAATATTTTATGTTATTAATTTAACTGTCAAAATCAATTACAAATATTTATATACAATAATAATAATAATAATAATAATAAAAACAGCTCTAATCATGTTGTCTAGTGAATGGAGCTCTACATTTGGTCTGCTATTATTATGCTTGTGCACATGTTACTCGTGGTTGATTGCATGTGATATCGTACGTATGAGCTTTGACTTAATGAAGAGTAATATTGACCACGATTCAATCTCTTCGTATATTTTCCATGGAAGAGGTAGTCAGTTTTAAAATCATGCAGGCACCATATTCGTTTGACAGTGTAATTTGGTATGATTTTGCGCACTGTTTGGTATTTTTGGATGGGCAGCTGCCTCTGAAGCCCCTGTTGTTATCAGTGCATATACTTACTGTTTCTTCTTAATTCGTAAAATTAGCACACAGATAGATTGATTCGACCACCGGTTATTCCTTAGTTTAAGAGGGAACATTGCGTATCTCATCCACATCTACATATGTTTTGAGAAATTTCACCGCACTTGTATTAAGATGGAAACTTATTTTGAATTGCTTGTTTTGCTAGTTCGTAGTTCTGTTTCTTTCTTTTAGAATCTTTAGTCATTTTTTTTCCATCTATTTTTTCTGAAATTAAAAAATATAAATAAAGGACAGAACGAAAAAAACAAAAATTCTGCATAAAAAAGTTGATGTGGACTTGCAAAACAAACTCAAGTTGTGAAAATTTAATAAAATACAAAATAAACATTTGATATATCAAAAATATACTCGAATTGATGTCTAAAAAATTGACAGCGTCCAAAATTTAGTGGCGACAAATATGGGCAAGAGAGCAGGTTGGAAGATTTAGCAACAGCAAAAGAGAGGGAGGCGCAAAGAAGAGGAGGGGAGAGCAGCAGTTGTCTGTGTCTGCTCGCAGCTCAGAATTGTAGCAGTACAACATGATGATTATTTGACCTGTGGTGTATTTGCCATTTAAAAGGGCAGTCTGTCTAATTATAAATCATGCAAATACACTAGCGCTCCATTTAACATATTTATGATGAAATATTTTATCGGTATTTATTCTATTATTCCATCAGCAAATATTTTATTAACTGATTCATATACATAAACTATCTATTGAAAAACTGCTAGTCAGTAATTTATTCTTTGTTGGAATATCTTTCGGTAAAAAAACCTGATGATTGTATAGACAAACAATACATGTCAAAAAAAAAATTACCAGCTAAAATATATCGATAGTTATTCCATTGATAATTGGCAGTGGCATTTAAAGTAATTTTATTCTAACCCTCTATAAAATATCAATAGAATAATTTTATCGGTAATGTAATAGTTGAAGTGGTATATGCAGTAAAAAAATTTCAACTTTCTGGAATATGATGAGTTGAGTCTGTCGGTGTCTCCGTTCGTAATAATTAAAAATATATATTTTAAAAAAATCTATTGAACATGAATAGAAAATAATTAAAAAACTAAAATTGTATAAAATTCAAGTATGTAAAAATAATTATTTTAATATAAAAGCCAAATATTTATTACAAATTTATATGTTCAAATAAAATGAAACTAGAACAAAGACGGTGCTGGAGGAGGATAGTCGTTCCCAGAACCATAGGGCCTAAAATGGGATGCACATGTACCACCCATTTGTGATTTAATATTGATCACCATTCAGCGGAGTTTTTCATATTCCATAGAGAGGTGTTCATATTTTTCATTTAGATGGGTCGTATGTTCTTGCACTCATTGTCGTAACAAGGGTGCAAACTGGAGATTGGGTGCTCAATATTGATTGCGAGCTCCTATCGGTTAAAACTATGGATGAGCAAAAAAAACTGAGAAAATAGAAAAAAAATAACTGAAAAAACCAAACCGTGAAAAAAACCAATTAAACCGATTAGAGTTTTGAAAAAACCAACCGGTTCAGTTCGGTTTTGGTTTTAGAAGCCTAAAACAAAAAAAAAAGAACCGAATCGAACCCAAACCGAAAAAATGGAAAACAATTAAGCTAAACTGGGAAAAAACATAGCCAAATAGGAAAAAAACAGAGCCAAACCAAACCGAGACCTGTCGGTTTGAATCGGTTCTGGTTCGTTTTTTTAAAAAACCTGTTTGGTTACTTTTTTTATAAAAACCAAACCGAACCGATAATGATCACCCTTAGTTAAAACACTATGAGTCGTCCGCAAGTTCTCAGCTTTAGTGTTGGAGAGTCTATACACTCAATTTTTATCAGGTTCACTAGACGATCCTACCTCCATCTACAAATCCAGATCGAAATCCCCGTGGGTCGAATGATCGTCCCCGTATCTCTCCCTCAACCAACTGTTATATGTCTTTTGAAAATAAAAAATGAAATCATCAAATTCAATTCAAGAAATTAATAACTTACGAAAGAAAATGGTTGAACGAACATACTACAAAGTGTTGAGCACGATTATTGACAAATTGTTGCACCCCTTTTTGGCGGTCTTCACTTTGCACTTGCGTCTTCACAAAAAGCTTCATTGAGCTTGGCTCACGTTCATGAGTCATAGCCTATAAGAAAAAAATGTTGTCAATCAAATATATTTATAAATAACAACAATTTAGTTAAAAGATAGATGTGATTAAAATTAATTTTACCATTTGCTTCACATGTGAAATGAATGGAACGGAGCCATTGGTGTGCGTGGTAACTGAACCGTGAATTTCACGGCTCTGGTTCCCTACACTAAACTGTGAGCGTCGTGTGAAATGCTCGAACATCATGTGTTGAATATATTTTTTTAATATATTTTCTGGGATGTATGGCTGTCTGAAATCCTTCCAAACTACCATGTCATTCCAGCTTAGTAGAGCATTTTCTCTGGCATATTTAAAAAAAACATTTGCGCCTCATACAAAAAATTACGCAACCTACATGATACAAACGTATTCTATATGAGTTAATGGCAAATATATATTTTCATATATATAGTACTATATATCTTTAATAGAAAATAGTGATGTAAAATAAAATAAAAAAAAGTGAAAACAAAACAGGCAGATGCATTGGAAGGAACGTCTATACATGCCTGAAGAACTTGGCAGAGATCATGATTATTATAGAATGTATCTATATAGGAAATATTGTAGTCATACTCTTGTGTGGTTGCCCCCACCATTCCTACTGTATATTACCCTACACACACACACACACACATATATATAGTAAAGGTTGGCTAACCAATAGGTCAAGCCTCCTAATTATTCTCAACTTGGTACCAGAGTTTTATGTCGTCTGAACTCTTTTCTCTCTCTTTCCATTTGCATCCAGCCTTTTCTCTGCTTTTCTTAAATGAATTCTACTGTTGTCGCCGACTTTTCCATCACCACCGGTGGTGTAGCACAGCTGGCCAACCATCTAAATTGCTACTGCTGGTGTCTTTCCTCCACAACAACAGCCTCCACTTGCATAGCATGTCTCTGTTGTTCCTTTGCACCTTATGGGAATACACACTCCAGCTATCGTTCCTTTATCAAACACCAACCAAATTGTTTCGTTGAAACTTATGAACATAAATTATCTCTATTGACGAATGCAAATGAAGCCTTATCTCCTTAGTCAAGGTGTTTTTCACTTCGTTGACGGCTCAGTGTCGTGTCTTCCATCTTATGTTTCTGGCAGTTATGCTGGTTCTTCCTCTACAATCAACCCTTCTTTTCTTTGTTGGAAGCAACAAGATCAACTTATTTTGAATGCATTACTCTCCTCTCTCTCCGTGGATGTGTTGCATCTCATGGTAGATTGTTCTACCACGCATTGTGTTTGGCACACTTTTGCGAAAGCGCTTGTATCTCCATTTAATTCTCGCATCATGCAACTCTATGGCTCCTTTCAAGACCTTCGATAAGAAGACTCATCGGTTAGTATATACATGCAGCAAGCCAAATCATTATTTGATGAATTGGCTGCTGCTGGTTACCCCATGTCTCTTGAAGACTTTAATCTCTATGTGTTTCATAGCCTTCGTGGCGAGTTCAAAGACTTGGTAACAAGTCTCATAACCAAGGCAAAACCATTGTTATATGCTGATCTTCACAACCAACTTCTTACCCATGAATTTTTGCACAAGAACTCCTTTGATTCCATGGATATCGCCTCCTCTCTATTGTCTTCTTCTCTGTCGCAGCAGCCACCACTGCTGCCAACACCATAGCCCTCTGCTCATCATGTTATGTCTCATCACAACTCCAACTTTAGCCGCAGTAGGGGTCGCTCTCGAGATAATTGGCATCCTAATAGCAACCGCTACACTCACCAGAATATGGGTCAATCTGCTGCAGACTAGTGGCCAAACAATTGGCAACAGTGTAGGTACAACTCAGGGGTTGGGCAATGGTCTGGACATGAGCATGTTCGCTGCCAATTGTGCTCCAATTTCGGTCGCACAACTCCCTATTATCCCCATTTTTGCAGCAATACCCAGCAACCCTCTACTCACCTTACTGTTGGGAATGTTTCTACTGCGACTTGGTTCCCCGACACCGACGTGAATCAACACATCACACCTGATTTTACAACTTTGACCGATTCTGCACCCTATCATGATAATAATTATTTGCATTTTGGTGACAGTAAGGGCCTTGACATATCCCATATTGGACATACTAGGTTACATTCCCCAAAAAACATTTTTATATTATCTAATGTTCTCCATGTGCTTCATATTATCAAACCGTTGTTATCACCCGGAATGACCGAAACATTTCATACCAATTCAAAAAATGGAATAAAAAGGAACAATTTTCATCTCATTTTAAATCTCGGTCCATTCCGGATTTTTCAGCTGAATTTTAACCGGAACAAAATTAATAACCTTAGTTTATGCTTGAAGGGTGTTTTGCTTTTGAAAAAAAGCTATCACACCTCCTTATCCGTATTGGTTATCTTCCATAATTTTTTTCCAAACAACCATTGTTAGACTATATATATATATATATATATAGAGAGAGAGAGAGAGATTGCAGTCAAGTATTTATTCAAGTCATGCCAACTATTAACCGAGTCACTTGGATTTCTCCTTATGCATATTTAAGATTGCTAAAAAAAAATATTTAGTTTAAGTTCACAAATAAGCTAATTCGATAACACTTTTTAATATAAAACCAAAAAAAAAAGAGCTATATATCGTCATCAACTTTATTTGGTTTCAATTTAAATCAACTTTTCAATAAATAATGAATGTTAATGAGCACAGTAGCGAGAACTAAGCGGTGTTATGTGTGTTTGGGACTTGTGAATACTCTACACTCTGGCTCTCTTCATACAATCAATTGACGTTGACACATAATAAAAATGAAAAAAATTTACTACGTGGATTTGTGATTAAATTAAACTACAATACTAAATATGCCCACTCTGTGGTACAATACTAAAAAAGCCATATGTCAAGATTTGCCGATATCTTCATCATCCACTTGCACTTCTTTTTCTCCGTACACTTGTGAAGTCGGTCAAGATTCCCAGTATATTATCAACATCATCAATTTCAGAAAGAAGTATCTGTTAGGCTGATTTACTTCCATATTAATTATTGTTTGAATATTCTTAATCTGAATGATATTGAAGAAATCCAAAACTAAAAACTAAACTAGAAAAGGCACATAGATAGATGAATTGAAATTGTCTAAATCAGACACTAAATTAAAAAAAAATTAAAAATTTGTTGATCAATTGAGATTCAAATTATATAAATCATTGACCAAGAATGAAAACATTAGCCAACATTAGACCTGAAATTAGAATTTGATATGGATATAATTGAATTGTTTTTTTTTAAATTAATATTGCAATTAAAAATTTAGTTAGACAAATTAAAAATTGAGAATTGATTTAGAATTGATATATTTTAGCACTATTTTTAAAATAAAACAGCTTATTTTGACCGCATCATCACCGCTTCATATACTATTCGGGGGAAAAAAAAAAAAAAACCCGCCCCATGCCACCTTACCCTGCACTTGGCCAGGATAGGGTGGCTACCTGTCCCCTGCACTTATAAGTAACAGAAGCTGGGGACATTTTAGAGGAGGAATGGTTTTGGGGAGGTAAAAATGAGACAGAGGCAGAGACAAAAAAACAGGGGGGGGGATTTTGATAGTTGGAAGAAAAACAGGGGAGAACAGAGGAGGGGAAGAGAAGAGGAAAGAAAAAAGAAGAACCAGGAGGGAAGAAACAGAAAAGAGACGAGGGAGTGGAAGGAATAGAAATAAAAGCAGAAGAGGGAGAGAAACAAAAGAGACCCCTGTGTCTCTGCACAGTGGAGGAGAAAGGCAGCAACCACCACCTGTCGCCACCAGGTCCGCCGCGACTATCACCGGCCTCTCGCCGTATTCCACGGCATGACCACCACCGTGACAGCTAGCTACGACCAGGTTGCCACCCCGCCCCCCCTACTTTCTCTTCTGCCCATCTCTTTTCCCCCTACTTCAGGCCGCGCCTGCATGCAGAATTCATTCTGCATACAGGAAAGAGGGATGGGGGGAAATAATTAACCCCCGTCTTGGGCCAGTTCAGTTCTGGACCAACCGGAATGGATGGGCCGGTTTGGGCCCACATCCAAAAAAGAGAAGGGGATTTGTTGGGCCGAGATCAGCCCAACACAACCCAAGCAATATATATATTAAAACAAAAAAAACCAAAAAAATTCTTTTAAAAAATTTGTGATTTTTTTATGTATTTTTTTTTATCAATTTTGATTAATACTGGTTTGTATTTTTATATTATAAATATACAAATCCGGTATTAAAATAGTCAATTTTCTCTTAAATGTTGTAAAAAATTATATAGAAAAAAAATAAATTTTTTTATTTTTATGTATATGGTCAAATATCTCAAAAATATAAAATTTTTATATCATATTTTCATACAAAACAAAAATTAAAAAAAAAAATATGTCTTAGCATGCTTTTGGATTTTAATAACCAACTTATTAAAGTCGTGAGACCTAAGCTAATATTTCAAAAATAAATATTTAGAATTGGAAATAAATCTTAATTTTTAGCATTCTCATTCTCTCTCATCTGCTGATTGTAAAATGAGAAATAGTAGATAAGTAGTATACTGAAAATTAGTGTGAATATTCGGGTTAACTTGTACGTATTTCGATTAATTTTATAAGCTCTAAAATTAATGATTATATAAATCATCAGTATGTTGTGGAACCTATATCAAATAATGATGACAATATGTATTAATTAACTACATTAAATAAATAAATTTACAAAAAAAATATTGGTTTAGCTCAAGATTATCCAACTTACTTTCAAACTTCTCTTAAATATTCATTATCAATTATCTATATACATACAAATTTATACATATTAATTTACAAAAATTACAAATCGGCAATAAAATTGATAAAATATAAAACTGACATGTTAAACAAGCTATTATTTATTTCATCACAAAACACTTAAGTCAGTAATTCGACATAAATTTCAATAATTTATAAACAAATATAATTTTACAAAATCTAAAACAAACCATAACATCTACAAAACTATAAATCAAAACAACAAATTTGTTTGAGAGAAAAACAATAAAACAAATAAGCACCCAACATTATCTACTTCTTCAATCTCTATCCCATCAAAATCAATTTGGGGCAAGAAAAAAATATCTGATATATGTGATTTACTCCTGGTTTTATAAATTAGAATGTGTAAATTGTAAAACCAAAGCAATAAGATATCTACATGCATGTGTCAGACAGTTTCTATATATATATATAAAAGGAAGAAAATGCATTTATTAAACTATGGATGTGTTAGAATGGAGAAATTTAGGGCAGAGATGACGTATACAGAGCATGCCAAGAATGAAGGGGAAAAATAAAACAAAACACTATCATTGGCTTGAAAAAACAAGAAAAAATAAAATCATTAGTTTGAGCTTCAGGAGACAATTTTAGCCTTCTTGCCTTAAACTCGTTACAAAAACCCTTGTCATTTGAGATTTCATGCTTGTAATATTTCTGTTTTCAATTAGTATTTTTGTCAGATTACTGTTGAACTTGATAAGAACTTTGAGCAAATTCCAATTTAATTTTTGTAGCGAATTACATCACTTAATTCGCCTCAGACTGTCTTTATGGCTCAAAGTTGGATACTCTGCTTCTACGTTACAAAGTCAAAAGGTGGGTTTACCCTTTTGTTCTAATAACAAAACGAGTTTAGGATTTCAAAGTACTAATCCAATAAACAATGATCTTCTACTTCATAGGTTTGGAACCTTTTTTTCTTTTTTAATAGTTAATTGTACAGACGAGGGCTTGAAGCTGTTAACTTTCCCTGGACTGCTTATGTCATTTATTCATAGGTCTACTTGTATACTATCACCTGGTGGTCTAAGAGGCAATATTGCGTCTCTCTTTCACATCTACATATCTTTTGAAAAATCTTATCACACTTGGATCAAGATCACAACTCTAGCTCTATTTTTTTCTTTTTGAATCTTTAGTTATTTTTATTTTTTCTCATCTTTTTTTATAAAATTAAAAAATATAAATAAATTACTACAAAACGAATAAAACAAAACCAGCATAAAAAAAGTTGATGTGAACTTGCAAAACGAACTCAAGTTGTCAAAATAAACATTTGACACATCCCAAATATACTCGTATTGATGTCTAGAAATTGACGGTGTCAAGAATTTACTGGTGACAAACATGGGCAAGATAGCAGGTTGGAAGATTCAACAACAGCAAAACAGAGACAAAGAAGCAGAGAAGAGGAGGGAAGAGCAGCAGTTTTCTGTTTTCTGAGGCTCAGCATTACATGATGAAACGTCTGTACAGACCTGAGGAACTTGACAGAGATTATAATTTTCCGGAAACTGTATCCTCTCCGTAGTTAACCCCTCTAATTACAGAAGAGTTTCAGAGACCCGTCTCCCCTGGCTCTCGTAGATACGGGTGATTGTTGTGATATGTTGAACTCTCCAGAAATCTTCACCACGGTGCCTCTCTATTGTCTTGATGAATGTTGAAGGCATATACCACAGAACCAGGTCTTCAATATTTTTCAGGTTTTCAATCCCATCCGGCACAGTTTCTAGCACCGTGCATGCTGTGATGTCTAGCCTCTCTAACCCAGGCATTGATCCTTTTGCTATTCTGATGCGCCGCAATCTCTCCAGTTCAT
>Ga0325404_1002389_pt1 | contig 20125 bp, 7 predicted proteins | sample PopdelMetagenome_18_FD_205664 | JGI IMG/M metagenome (GOLD analysis project Ga0325404, IMG submission 205664) | Populus deltoides microbial communities from Bellville, Georgia, United States - Xylem-Control-R1 | ecosystem: Host-associated > Plants > Phyllosphere > Stem > Wood/Secondary xylem... | reverse complement strand
AAAAAAAAAAAACACAACAACCAGACAAACAAACAAATCTTAATCCACGAGTTTCATAGTGGAGTCGTCATTCTGTTGCACGTATACAACTTCGTAATGATCATCCTCCCAGATAGGATCTTTGATGGTGATGTGGGTTAAAAGAATAAGAAATTCTTGTCTTTTATTAACAAAAAAAGAATGGGAGTCGCCACCTAATATTTCAGTTACTATAAACCTTAACTGATCTAATATAAACTAAGGCATTGTTGTGTTTTCTAACCGTTGGTCTATTTAGGATTTGAGTGAAGTCATTCTCAATAAGAAGGTCCTTATCTAATCAGGTATAAACCTAATAACATAAAAATAAAATAAAATGATATGTCTTTTTATTTAATATTAGGAATACATCTTACATCTAAGTTTATAATCTCATATATTAAAAGAAATGTATGTCACGTCTAACAGATAATTATAAACTAGTTATGATATCCTTTAACTAATTCTTTTATTTTTTCAAAGTATGATAAAAAAATTACTTTTTTTATAAAAAATAAAATATGCATGAAAAAATTTAGACTTTAGCCATATGCAAGAATTGTTTTTAGTTCTTATTATTATTTTATTATTTTTTAGGTTTTGCTCGGCAAAAACCAAATTTTCATTGTAATAAAACTACCAAATCAAGCTTAAGAAAATCTTTTGCCAAGCATGTCCTTAAGCAAAAACAATTGCAAGCTAAACAAGATCTTAACCCTTGAACCTAATTTTGACCCGACCAAGTTGACATGACTAAGTTGACTCAAAAGTTTTTGTTGAACCATAAACCGAACAAAAAATTTCAGTTTTATCTAAAAACAATCTAAAAACAAAACCAAAGATAAAAAATAGATTGGACACCAAAAAACACACAAAAACTCAAAAATTCTTGAGCAGAAAGAATAAAAAAAAGATAATGAAGAACACGAAGAACACCGAAACCCATCCCAGTAACGTGAAACCTAAATTAGACTAGATATGGTTAAAACAAAGATATATACATGTTGGAAATCATGCAAGGATCAATAATTTAACATCCACCCACTTCGATTATCACTTAATTATCAAAGTTTTGTCAAAATGAATTTCAGTTCAAAACTGAAATTCTAGGATCAAATGCCATTAAAAACTTATTATTAATGCAAATAAACTCTAGATTATTTATTAATTAATCATAACAAAGGGTCCTGAGCAAAGAAATAGATTTAAATTGATCCAAACCAAGGAGCTAAGATAATGTTTATTTCAATAACACGAAGAACATTACCTAGAAACCCAGTCACAAATCCAACAAAAAGCAGTCACTGTCAAGCCTAAAAAATGACATTTGTAGCTTCTAAAATGTGCATTATTTAACCAAATATGTAACACTATCATACATAAACATGTTTGAATCTAAAAAATAAACAAATAACATCAAAATATCAAAATCATGCATGAGGTAACAACATTGCTTTAACAAGAAGAACATCATTGCTTAAACATGCATATATATCACTTGTTAAGCAACAATACACACACACACAACATCAAAAACATCAGAAACAACTTAAAAAAGAACACATTAAATAAAGATCACAACAACAAAGAGGTGAATACAATATCACTTGTTAAGCATTCCAAGTTGCTTTTCCATGCCTATAAATATAAATATAAAACAAAAAAATAATAATATAAAAACACCTCAAGCAATTCTATGGTAAGTGTTGTAAACCCTCGATAAGAACCCATGTAGGAGCTTTTGTGTATGAATACATGAAAAGAAGGTTAGTTCTTGCACAATAGTGTTTTAGTCATGACTAACTGAGTTGTAACTCAACATTCATTCCTTTGAAGTTGTCAATTCGATCAGTCAAAACTGTCAAAATAGAGGTTAGTTTACTGAATGATGTGTCACTCATATACTTTTTATTAAGTTTGAATGAAGCGCCATTTAGGGTTTTTAATTTGAAATTGATAAATTTCAATTTCGTCTATGTTTTTTCAATTTCTTTTAATTGCACTTATAATTACCTCAAAACTTTTAATTTCATACAATTTCATCCCTTGTAAATTTAATTGTTAGACCTAAAGTTGATCGCTTTTTTTTTAGTCCTAGGTTCTCAATCTTAAATATTAACCCTCAATTGACCAACAAACTTATAATTTCATCAATTTAGCCCCTAATTTGATCACTTTTAGCTGTTACATTTTTGTGCCTTTTATAGTTTTGTCATTGGTTTTGGATTTCTTCAATCAAGTCTCTAATTGCCCATCAAACTTCAATATTTATGCAATTAAGCTCCTGATTTGACCAAATTAACTCTTAAAAATTTCAATTCAACCCCAGACTTTAATTTCTTCAAATTAAAGCCTGAATTTACTTTAAAAATAAATGTTTATTGCAATTAAACCCTTAATACATTCAATTAAACCTTGAAAAATTCCAATTGAGTCCTTAAACATTGGATTTTCTTTGCCAAAATGGCCTTTACCAGTCGAAAATATACTGTCAAATTTTCCAATCTTGTATATTTTGATTTTTCTCAACCAGTTTTCAATAATTTCCTTGGTTTTCTGGTATATTGTTTTCACTAATATATTTTTTTATATCTTCTTCCAAAATCTTTTCAATTTTTTTTGCTTTCTTTCTTTTCTGATTTTTTTTTTGTTTAGGTGAGGCTCCAAAATGGGTAACAACAATTGTAATAAACCTCCTATAGTTTACTAGTTTTTTCCCTTCTTTCTTTTTTCAAATGTTGCACTTTAAATCCTCAATCACTCAAAAATTCTAAATTGTATAAAATAACTAAATTACCCTTATATAACAACATTAAAATTAAGATCAAACACCCTAACCTTATAATATCAAGAAGCAAACCCATATCTTAAAACCACAAATTTCAAGAAACCCTTATCATTAATTGATCTAGTTTTGATCTTTTTTTTAATTGATTTTTAAATCTATTTTCTCTTTTTGTACTTGTTTTGTTTGTTTTTAATTTTTACAAGTGGGTTTGCTAAATTTTGTGTAAGGTTTTCAGGTTAATAAGAAGAAGACTTTTGTTTTAATAAAGAGAGAAAACAAGAAGATGGTGAATGTAGCTTTAGGCTTGGGGTGATGGATGGTAAACAAACCCAAAGCAAACACCCTAAACAACATGGTGTCGCTTAGATGATGGTGGTGTGATAGTTATGGTTTTGGGCATATATGATGATTTGGTTTGTGTTGTGGTGGCAAAAAGATATGAATGTGAGCGGTTCTTAATTTGAATTAGGGAGTTCGCGCTCAAGATGAGGTGATGTAATATTTATAGACGTGGGTTAGAAGTGGGTTGTTTTGGTTATAATATTTATGGAAAATTTATAATATTTAATATAAGATCTTTTTAGTTATTAATTGAAATATAATAATAACTTTGTAAATAATATATATATATATATTAATTTTTTTTAGTAAGGAAATAAAGTGTCATGAACTTATAAATTCTAGGTTATAAAGTATATATTTTTATTTTTAAATAAAATATGAAGTAAAAATAAATAAATAAATAAATAAATAAAATACAGTAGATTTTTATAATTATCTCAAAACTTTGTATATCAAGCCAACATGCGCTTGAATAGCTATTCTCTAATTAGAATGGTGGATCCTATGTTAAATATCAATATTAATTTGATTAACATATTATATGGTCTAGCATCAGTATGTCCTAATATAACTTATATTTTTATTATCATCATCATTGATTGACAATATCAAAATCATATAAATATTGACAAATAAATTCATAAATATAGATCTTTGAAGTTTAATAACAATTAATTATAATAAAACCCATTTGTTTGCTAAAGGTTAGCACATCAATACTCGAGTTCGATCATTCTATCTTATTATAGAATACTAATTGTTCAAAAAACAAAAAAGTCTCACTTGCACATAAAACCAATCATACATTTATTTTACATCCATTAACTCAAAGATGATCCTCAATTTGTGAATGAAAAAATAGTTACACTGGTAGATTAACCATTAGGGTTGGTATTAGATAGGGTCGGGAAGCATTTTTTTTTTTTATGTAATGCATTTTCCCTTTAAAGGTAAATTTAAAACTATAGAATAGTAAATTTGAATTTCCCCTTAACGTTTACTTGATTTTGTAATTTCACGTAAAACTTTTAATTTGTTTCAATCAAACACTGTAGCTTTCATATTTGTTCCACTCTTTGTTTCTGTCAAAAACAAAAACAAAATTGGTGTATAAATTTTAATTTTATCAAAAAACATTAATGGAATATATCTGTTAAGATTTAAATGTTTTATTTAATGTTTATTGGAAGTCTAGTCATTGGTAGACCGAGTCTTTAGGAATTTGTTATTTGATTTAGTGGCTAAGAAAGTGTCTTGTTTGTGATGCTATTTTATAGGAGTTATGGTGAGTGTGTTCTGATGTAAAGCCTATTTATAGGCTTTTCTTTCTAATTTTTCATTGTTAAGAACAAAGCTTTCTCTTTCAACACATCTCTTTTGTTATTTTTCTTTACTGAGTAACAGTGGTATTAGAGCCAGATTAGTGAGAAAAAAACAAGAGAGAAAAAGTTCCTAAATAGTGAGTCTCCAAAATAGCAGTAGCTTTTTCTCCTCCTCATATTTATCTTTTTGCAGGAAACAATGGCCTCATAATCAAATTTTATGCAAGCAGCGATCCCATGTTTTGATGGTTACTATGACCATTGGAGTATGCTAATGGAGAACTTCCTTCGGTCAAAAGAATATTGGCTGATTGTTGCACCTGGAATTGAAGAACCAGCAACAACTGGAATCTTGACAGATGCCCAGATAATTGATTGTCCCATCTTGAAAACAATTCTTAGCAAAGAAACTTCCAAGAATATATAGGATTCCATGAAAAAAAAATATCAAGGCTTTACTAAAGTAAAACGTGCACATCTTTGAGCCTTGAGACGAGATTTTGAGACCCTACAAATGAAGGTTGGAGAATCTATCACCAACTATTATGCCAAGATTATGGAGATAAGCAACAAAATGGGATTTCATGATGAAAAGATGGATGATGGTGTCATTGTTGAAAAGATATTGTGTTCTTTAGCACTAAATTGTGATTATGTTGTATGTTCAATTGAAGAATCAAAAGATATAGATGCATTATCTCTTGATGAACTGCAGAGCTCTTTGCTAGTCCATGAACAAAAGATGAACCAAACTTCAAATACAGATGAGCAGGCTTTAAAGGCCTTTACCTTTACCCAGTTCTCAAATTCTAGAGGAAGGGGTAGAGGTTGAGGTAAAGAAAAGAGAGGTAGAGGCAATACAGATTGCAGCAGATAATATTTTAAGGCTGCTGATGATCAATGTCAAGGTAGAAACAAAGGACGAGTTCAACACTTTGACAAATCCAAGGTAGAGTGTTTTAGATGTCATAATTTTGGACATTATCATTTTGAATGTTATGCTAGGCTACCTATTGACAAAGCAAAGGGAGAGAAATCACATTTTATCGAAAAGAAGAAGAAGTGGAAACTTTGTTGATGGCTATTGAAGCTAATTAGGAGCCAAAGTCTAATGTTTGGTATGTGGATAGGGTTGCAGTAATCACATGTGTGGATATAAGTCTTCCTTTTCTTATTTAGATGAAGATTTTCATTCTATAGTAAGTTTTGATGATTGTTCCACTGTGAATGCAATGGGAAAAGATGATATTGAGATAAGAACAAAGAATGGTGTTGTAGAAACAATTTCTGACGTCCTTTATGTTCCTGACTTGAAAAATAATTTATTGAGTGCTGGTTAATTGCTTAAAAATGGTTATGTGATAGCTATTCAAAATGGTGTTTACGAGATATATGATCTTCAAAAGGACCAATTGTTGTTGTTCAGATGAGTTCAAACAAGTTGTTTCCATTAAAGATAATAACATCTCAACCTTGTTTAATAGCTGAAATAAAAGACCCTTCATGGCTTTGGCATTTTCGGTATGACCACTTGAATTTTGATGGATTAAAGACTCTTCAGTAGAAACATATGGTGACAGATCTCCCTAAAATTCACTTTCCTTTTCAAATTTGTGAAGAATGTGTTGTTAGTAAATAACATCGTTCTCAATTCCCTCAAGGAAAGTTATGGAGAGCAAAACATGTCTCAGAGCTGGTAAATTATGACATTTATGGACCGATAAATTCATCTTCTAATGGAGGTAAAAAATATTTAATTACCTTCATTGATGATTTTACTTGAAAAACTTGGGTTTATTTTTTACAGCAAAAGTCAGAAGCTCTTTATGTATTTAAAAGCTTTAAGGCTCATGTGGAGAATGAAACAAGAAAGACTATTAAGACCCTTCGAACAGATCATAATGGAGAATATTGTTTAACCAAATTTGAAGTTTTTTTGTGCAGATCATGACATTCAATGAGAACTCATAGCTGTTTAAACACCACAACAGAATGGTGTATCAGAGAGAAAAAATAGAACCATCCTCAACATGGTGAGAAGTTTGCTAGTAAGAGGAAACATTCCAAAGAAGTTTTAGCTAGAGGTAGTCAATTAAAGCATCCATGTGTTAAACAGAAGTCCTATTTTTTTTTGTTCAGAACATGAAACCTGAGGAAGCTTGGAGTGGGAGGAAACCAGTTGTAGATCACTTTAAAATTTTTGGTTGCATAGCTTATGCATATATCCCGAATGCGAAAAGAAAGAAGCTTGATGATAAGGGTGAAAAATATGTCTTTCTTGGCATAAATGAAGGTTCCAAGGCTTATAAATTATTCAATCCACTCATAAAGAAGATTGTGACCAGCCGAGATATAGTCTTTGATGAGGAAAACACTTGGGATTGAAATAGGCAGCAGCCTACACAAGTTGTTTTTGACAATGATTATGAAAGTGAGCCAACTCTAGTAGTTATTATGCCTAACAATTCATTAGAAGCAACCCCAACAGCTGCTGAAATTTTTCCAATAGCAGCAATTGTTGCAGCAGCTCAATCTCTTCCTACCCCAACAACTATTGACATTTTGCCAACAGCAGCAGAAGCTACTATTGCAACAGCTCGATCTTTTCCTCGTATTCAAAAAAGGCTTACATGGATGAAAGACTATAAGGTAACTGGAATTGAAGATCCAATCTCTCATTTTAATTCTCTTTTTTTTTCCAGATTGTGATCCTACAACCTTTGAAAGTGCTGTCAAAGAAGAAAAATGAAGAAAGGTAATAGATGATGAAATTGATGCCATAGAAAGAAATGACACTTGGGAGCTAACTAATCTTCCGAAAGGGCACAAAACCATTGGTGTAAAGTGGGTTTTCAAAACATAACTAACAAAAAATGGTGAAGTTGATAAGTATAAGGCATGTTTGGTAGTTATGGGATATATGCAAGAATATGGGATTTAGTATACAGAATTTTTTGCTCCCGTTGCAAGACATGATACAATCAGATTGGTGATTGCATTAGCAGCGCAGAACTTGTGGTGTATTTTCCAATTGGATGTCAAATCAGCATTCTTGCATGGACACTTGGAAGAACAGGTATTTGTAGAACAACCTTTTGGTTTAAGATTGGAAATGAGCATAAAGTTTATAGATTAAAGAAAGCTCTTTATAGATTAAAACAAGCTCAACAAGCTTGTTTTTTTTGAAAGAAAGCTTTCACAAATATCTATATGAGCACACACTATTTGTTAAAATTAGAGATAAGGGGAAACTGCATATTGTTTGCTCATATGTAGATGATCTTATATTTACTGGAAATGATGTTGTTATATTTATGGAATTCAAAAAATCTATGATGATTGAATTTGAAATGTCTGACCTTGGTATGATGCATTACTTTCTTGGCATAGAAGTAATGCAATCTGCTAATAGGATCTTTATTTCTCAAAAGAAGTATGTGCAAGATATTTTGGACAGGTTTTAGATGAAGGATTGCAATCATGTTAGCACTCTAACTAAATTTGGCTTGAAGCTAAACAAAGATCATAAAGGGAAGAAGGTGGACAACACATTTTACAAGCAAATTGTTGGCAGTTTGATGTATTTAACTACAACAAGACCAGACATAATGTATTATGTGAGCTTAATCAGTAGGTATATGGAGAATCCAACATAAATGCATTTGTTAGCAGCCAAAAGGATCCTTCGTTACTTGTAAGGAACTAAAGATTTTGGGATGTTCTATAAGAAGGGTGAAAAGTTAGAGCTGTTTGGGTTTACTGATAGTGATTATGCAAAAGATCAAGATGATAGAAGGAGCACTTTGGGTTATGTTTTTATGTTGGGCACATGTGTTGTTTTATGGTCTTTAAGAAGTAACAAATTGTCACCTTATCAACTACAGAAGCTGAATTTATTGTTGCCACAACTTGTGCTTGTCAAGCTATCTAGTTAAGAAGAATTCTTGAAGAACTACAGTTCCAGCAAATTAAGGCTACTATAGTTTTTTGTGATAACAACTCGACGATTAAACTCTTCAAGAATTCAGTGCTACACGGAAGAAGCAAGCATATCGATGTGAAATATTATTTTTTAAGAGATCTCAACAATGATGGAACAATCAAACTTGTTTATTGTTGAAGTGAAGACCAAGTTGCAGATATACAGACCAAGCCTCTCAAATTTGCTACATTTGTGAAATTGCATGGTTTACTTGGAGTTTGTTCACGTTCTAAAGTGAACAAGAATTTTACAGAGGGTTGATTTTTCTTTTAAACTGATATCTGCAGATTTCAGTTTAAGGGAAGGTGTTAAGATTTAAATGTTTTATTTAATGTTTCTTGAAAGTTCTAGTCATTGGTAGACCGAGTATTTAGGAATTTGTTATTTGATTTAGAACTTGTTTGGTTATGTGACAGTGTCCACGTTTCTTGTGGTTTCATTTTGCAAGTTGTTTGGTTAATTAACAAACGCTTATTACTGTTCATGGGTCCCACGGTCTGTTGTGTTTGAAACGCAAGAAAAAAGGAAGCAGCTAGGAGCTGCTTCTTGCGTGGCAAAATGCTGAACCATGCTCTACTGTTCAGTGAATATTTTTTTTCTCTGAAAAAACCAGTGCAGTTAATTGATTTTACTCGCACTGTTCACGTGAACGTGAACAACAATTGTTTTTTGTTTTTTTTTTTTAAAATTAGTTTAAGGTGAATTAAATTTACTCGTACTGTAATTTCAATTTTATTCCTGATAATATTTTTCCTAATTTTATAGTTCTTATCGAATGAATTTTGTACGTAATGGAATTATAGATAGTTTTTTTGTTAAAGTAATTTTTTTTATATAAAGTATGATTTATTTCATGATGTAATAGCAATAGTTAAATCCTCAATATTTAAATTAAAAACCATCAATATTAATATATTTTTTTAAAATTATTTTATAACCTCAATTTCAAAAGCATTCTTAATCAAACACATTAAACTACTTTTTCTTAAACCTCAATTTCAACCACAGTTTTAACCAAACACCTATTTTTTCAAACCAACCTCAACTAAAAGTACTTTTTATAAAATAATTTTTTTTCAAACCACAACCATAATAGCTACCGCAATACCAAACACATTTTAGTGACTGAGAAAGTGTCTTGTTTGTGATGCTATTTTATAGGAGTTGTGGTGAGTATATTTTGATGTAAAGCCTATTTATAGACCATTCTTTCTTATTTTTCATTGTTAAGAACATAGATTTCTTTTTCAACACGTTTCTTTTGTTATTTTTTTTTATTGAGTAACAATATCAATATAACTCAAAATAAGAGATTGAGCCAATTAAAATTGAAAAATTCATTAAAAAAACATTTTTATAGTAAAATAAATACAATACAAAATGAGTTTTTCTTTTTTAATTAACATTATCCATCAATTCTTTGATAATAAAAAAACAAGATTAAGCAAAAAAAAAATATAAAGAAAAGAAAATTAACAACAACAGAAATCTGCTATGTAATCTTGAACCAAAATTGTAAAAAAATAATTGAATTCTTATATTATTGGAATGGTAGAACGAGGATAGGATAAATTCGATATCGACTAAAGTCAAATTCATTCAAAAATCTCTCTCTTTTTAACAGTAGTATTGATAAATAAAAATATGATATTGCGAAGTGAGAATTGTTGTTGGTAGGGTTAAAGTATTTTTTGAGAAACCAACCCTCTTAAGTTTTATTATATTTGTTTTACTAAAAAAATATATCTTTTCTAATTGTTTTTTTTTTGTTAACTATAATTTCTTTATTTTAGAGTGATATTGAGATATTTCATAAAACAGGGATAATTTAAATTTACACATTATTTTATTACCATTAAAAAAAATGGACGGAGGGAGAATATGAGCATAAATGAAAGATGCATGTGTTGTGTTGATGTGAGCAATAATGAAAGATATTAGACTAATTGAAATAAAAGTTTTAGGTGAAATTGAGACAACACATAAATTCTGATGGAGGGATAAATTAAAATTTACCCAATAGAATTATATTATAAAACACAACTACTAGTGATATGAACTAATTAGTAAATCACTATGGATTAGTGGGGATTATATATACATCATTTGAGAAAATTTTTTTTATTGTTTAGAAATCATGTATATAATGTAGAGTTACGTTTTTATTATTTTCTAAATCAACTTATATCATGTACTTGAAAATAAATACATCAATTGCATAACTTACATAATATATCACCTAGTATTTGATAGAGATATTAAAGCAATACTAAGAAACACTAATGTATTTATTTTATATATTCTTAGTTATTCTTCTTCTTCTTCATCATCATCATCTATTTTTAATTACAAAACTAAACATAAATTATAAAGTAAAATAATAAACTATAACGTTTTCAATATAATATTATGATGATAATAATTATATATATATATATATATATATATATATATATATATATTAAACAATACAATTAGAGAAAATATTTTTTGTTATTTATAAAGTAAAATTGTGTTAAGAAGTAAAGTCTGAATAATTATATTTGTTTTGTAGGGTTTATAACAATTATAGATATGAACAAAATTTTAATTCAAAAATAAAAATACTAGGTTAAATGAATCCTTAATTAGCCTTATGGTTCCAGCCAAAATAAAGCCTGACCCACTTTGATCCATATCATACATGTTAATCATATTGACCCATCGTCGAGCCTTTGTTCATCTTCTTTCTTGGTAGTTAACGATAATCAGGTTGACACCTTTCAAGAGCTCGTTGTGGAGTTCTAAACTTTCAAATGACATGAGATTTTTAAATTTGAGACTAATCAGGTACATCCAAAATTTTTCATGAAAGTCACCAACATGTTATCATTGATCAACCAACACTTAATTTTTAAATTTGGGACTGTTCAGGTTGACACATTTGAACGAATGAATTTAGAGTTATATAACTTCAAATTGAGTAAGAATAGATCCAAATAAAAGGTCTGAATCCTCTCTATCAAATTCAAGTGGTCTCAAACAAAGATGACATCAGAATTGTTTAGACGAAGACTCGATAATAAGTGATTTAGTCAGTCCCAATAGTGCAACTATCATGCAAAAAAAAAAAGATTTGGTTTTCTTGTGTTCACAAAGGATACTCAATGAGTCCTTATCAAGGGTTCACAACACTCCTCTCAAGATTAAGAGGTCATATATGGATTCAAGACCTCCCAAAACCTTATAAATACTCCCCTCAAGATCAAGAAGGGGCTAGATAGAAAAGAGAAAAAGAAAAAAAATAAGAAAAAAGAGAGTAATATCCATAAGAAATATAAAAGTCGAGTAATATCTAGTCTGGATATAAGTTCACGTTGCTGGGTTTTGGTTTCGGGTGTTCTTCATATTCTTTAATTTTTTTTTTGTGTTTGATCCATTTTGTTCAAGAATTTTTGAGTTTTTGTGTTTTTTGAGTATTTAATTTGTTTTTTTGCTTTTGTTTTTTTTTTGGGTTAAACCAGAATTTTTGGTTCGGTTTATGGTCGAACTAAAAATTTCAGGTTGACTTAGTCAGGTAAAAAAAAAAAAAATCAAAAAATATTTTCTTTTTTTCTTGCATATAGCTAAAAATCCTAAAGTTATTTAAGTTTTTTTTTTTTAAAAAAACCTAAAATACTTTGACATGTTTTTAAAAAAATATTGTATGAATTTTACAAGTTTGTAAATTTCCAAAGAATTAAGCCTACATTTCAAAAATACCAAAACTTTTTATGTTGTTTCTTTTAATACATGTGATTATGAACTTGTAAATAAGATATATTCTTGATATTAAATAAAAAAATAATTTATTTTTTTGGCATTAGAACATATAGGTTTTTAATCTGATAAAATAGAGATCTTCTTAGTGAGCAAACCAACTTTTTCTTAGTTTATATCAAACAAGTAAATAATGCAGTTTATCTCAGGTAAGATCTATTAGGGGTGCTAATACCTTTCATTTACACAATCAGTCCCTTTTCTTAGATTCTGAGATCAATTAGGGTTTCTAGTGATCAAAATATTAGACAGCGACTTCCATTTTTTTTTTCTATTGATAAATGATAAGAATTCTTTATCTTTTCCATCTACATTATTCCTGATTATCTCATAAGAATGATCATCGCGACGCCACACACCACAAATGTTTTTCCTTCTTTAAAAGATTTTGAGTTAGAATCTCTTTTATAATTTGAAAAAAATTCATTAAAGCATAGCGAGACATCCGCTTGTAATGCTAAGTCATATTAATCTAGCTCTGATTTCGTGTGCTATATCATTAGAAGTAGGAATGTTGCTATAAATCTAGCATAGTGAATGTAATAATTAGGTGATAGCCATTCGAGTACTGTTGTTGTATTCCCGACATTTATCTAAACAGCCGGAACTTTTTTCTTTCAAGTGCTTAATTCACTCCTTTGATTTGCCAAAATTCAGCTAGCTGCATGCACTGAACCTTCCCCCTTCTCACACACATTTTTTATGCAAACTTTTACTGTCTATTGTCTTCTAAGATTCCCCTGGTGATGATTTATTATCTCTCTTTATACTCAGATAAAGCCATGTTTTTATCTAGGTTCTCAAATATCTTAGAGCTAGACTGCATATTAAATTGCAAGAAGGAAAGAACAATAAATAAATATATATATAATCATAGAAAGGAACATCTGAGCGATTGAAGTTTGGTACATGATTACATCTACTTTGTATCATTAAACTTTCTGCGTTAGAATGTTTTAATGCCATTTGTTAGTATACCTCGAGGAGACGTTGGGAGCGACGTCTTTCTGCGAGCATCTTAATTATACTTATGATTGCGATCCTAAATCTCGCAGAAAGTGGTTTGCGATATTTGTTGGTCCTAACTTAATCCAAAATTTTAATCATATGCTGTGAAATTTTATAGCACTTGGGCCCCAAATTTCTAATCCAAACAAAATGAAGGGATCGTGATTCTAATGTTTGATGGAGAAGCAAATGCTCTCTCCAAAGTCAGCTGGAAGAAGAACTCCATGATAAGATGAAGAACCTCATATGAAAATACAGTAATTGGGGTGCTCATCAATAGCTGATATTATTGTTAAATCCAGGTTTGGTTTGCAGGATTAGGCAGTGGCATGAAATTGTTCTTGATGATACTGTGAGAAGGAGGACTTGGTTGTGGTCCATCAACAAATCCAAATAGCCCTTGACCATATAAACATGGTTTTGTCCGTCTTTTCTAGTAATAGTTTTTACTTTTTAGTAGTCAGTATTGGGCTATTAACTTCTTTTTCTAATGGTAAAGGTATTTTTGAGACAATTCACATTTCAGTCAAGACTTAGTATTTTCCCATACAATTTTAAAGGTGCACTCTTCATACGTTTGTTTTCAAATGAATTTCATAATTTTTTCAAGATGTTGTTCTTAAAATTCGAATTCAAAAGTTAAAAAACCAAGAAAACTTTCTTAACCATCAAATCAATCCTTTAAATTTTAGTTTTGATATACAATCTTAAAGCCACACTCTTGATATTGATCTATATAATACATTCAAGTGAATTTAATAAAATTTTCTAAATTTTAATCTTAAAATTCAAACATAATAGTTGAGGAAACAGTAAACTTTCTAAACCCACCAAATCAACCCCTTAAATTTTACTAAATTAATAATGATTGCTCTAATTTTAATTTCTCGATACAAGTATTGTTGAAGAAGATGTTATTTTAGAGGCTTCTATGTAAGTTATGCATGCTCTCTCTCTCTCTCTCTCTCCATGATAATTTGGTAAAAGTTTTTCTCTCAATATATAGAGGAAACCCTTTTCTATATATTATCTATATGATTTTCAATTGAACAACTCAGAATCCCATTAATTTAATGATTTTATGCAAATTCAATAAAAATTCAATTAATAATAATAATAAAAAAAAAGAGTAAGAGTATTCGCGATAGATACAAGTATATGAAAGGTACAATTATTAGAATATATACACGAATCCAAGGTCCATTAAGAGAAGATAGAGATTCCCATAATCGTCAATAAGACATTGGACTAAATAACGCTTAATTTCCATATTCCCATATCTTTTGTATCCTTGTTTTTCTAGCTCAATGGAAGACCTTGTAATGGAACTTAACCTCTATATATACAAAGAGTAGCCATCCTCCGTCCCTAAATCCCATGGCACATTTCATTTAATTGGGAATTTAAAGTCTGAATCATGCGTTGGGCGACGCCTTTGAGATATCTTTTGTAGGAAGTGATCTTAAATATTGCTTGGTCTTGGATTAAGGTACTTGACCGATTTTTTTTCTTTTTAACAAGTTGGGTATATGTACTATGCTTATATATATATATAGAGTTAATTACACGTCCGTAACTGGTCCACAACTTGAGACTGACTGTGTTAATTAGCTCATACCACTCTTTGAGGCAACGACGAACCATATTGTTAATTAATTAATGAGGCTGGAAATTGCATAAATTGGATGACGATGATAGGACATGAATCCAAAATCTTTACTTGATTATTGACCAAATCGTCACCACTTTTTCTAATTATACAGTATAGGTTCTTTACCATGCATTTAAGCTTATTAACTATAGGAAGTGCTGAATTATAGAAACTATGTTGTAAATATATTTACATGTACTTCCTATGAATAAAGCTTGTTAGCAGCCCTTCTCATTTGCTTCAAGTTGTTAAGTGGCGACAGTTTTCTAACTACATAACCTTAAAGATGCATTTAGACAAGAGGTTTTAGTCCTCGGCGAATTGAAATAATTATTGAAGGGAAGTGATTTTGGATCGAAACTCTGCCCCGTAATCATGGGGTTTAACTTAAAGTCTTAAACATCACAAGGGGCTCTGGGACTAGTTTCGACAGTTTTCCTTTCCTTTTTTTTTTTTCTTTTTTTTTGCCAAAAAGGAATAGATAAGCTAGGTGTACTGTTTGCTTCAAGCATAAAAGGTATGCCCATCTTTTTCTAATTTCTAATGACCAAACAAAAGCTGACAAAATGTCTTTCTGCTACACGTTTTCTGTAATTATATTGAGTTTTGGAAGCTTCCTGTGAAACAACAGAAAAAAAGTTCAAAACAAAAAATAAGTGAAAAGAAGAGGCAAATAAAGACATGATGATCAAATGCTAATAGTTTCTTCTCTCTCTCGTTTTTTTTTTTTCCTTCCCAATCGCCCATCATAGTAAAATATTGTTCCTAATACATCCGCTTAGCAAACCAACATGTAGAGGAAGCTCCCACTTCTTGACGCAGCTTTAATACCGATTTAAGTTGATCTTGAAACCTGTAGCAAGAAGCCCAGTATTTTAATGAGTTCTTTGAGGTATGTTTCATGAAGCATCCAAGAAGAAAAGGAATATATAGGAGAGAGATAGCGTAGGGACTCTCATAACGTAATTTTAAATGCATTAATGGACTGCTAAACCTTGCTTAGAAACCCTAATGGCAACCTTAAACTAATACTTCATTGGAATTGCCAACTGTAAACAGTACTAATCAATCTTATGTAATCTTGAACTGATTAAAGAAAAAATAAAATCGTCCCACCAAGAGAGGAGAGAGTTTTTCATGGAATTCCAAAAATTCTCTCCTGCCTAACTTAAGCAAGAAATGGTAAGCGAGGAATTAACTAAATTTGAACATGAGAAAGTGGTAATAATTAAATAACTAGACTAAAAATGGCTCCAAAGCAAGCTTCCACCTAGAGAAAACACTACAAAGGCAAAGACGAAGGAGAAGAGGGAAGCAGAAGACAGGAAAGAAAGATCAGAAGGATAAAAAGATGATCAGAAGTTCAAATTAACTTCGGAAGCCTCTGAAACACACAAATGGATGGTTATGGTCCAGAGATGATTACCAGGAAATAGCTTTCACCATGATGCAAGCTCTGCATTAGAAACCCAAATTCATTAGTGGGTACAGGCACTCCAGAAGAATGGACCAACACTACATCTTGACCAAACATTGCTTTCATGTCAAGTGGCCCCCTTGGAACTTCTGTGGGAATCCCGTTGATGAAAACTGTGATGAATCCTGAACAACAGCATAAAGATAGTATATTTAGAAGAAAATCTAGCTCATCATGCACTAACAGCTTTCATTTGCTCCTAGTAAAGCTGAGCACATGACGATAGTTGATTTTCTGTCTACCCCTTTTTCCAAATCTTAAAATTGAAAACAAAATCGAGCGAATTGAGAATTGAGAAGGAGGGAGAGGGAAATGGAATAACATTATGTACATTCCAAATACAAGAGGGGTTTAGAAAGAAAGTTGAATTTCTGCTATAAGTTCCTTAATCTCAATTCTGAGACGGTGAAATTTCAAAATTTTGTAATCGATCTTAGTGCTTCATAATAAAAAAAACTGAAAAGGACACTGGATAATTTTGAGGCCCTCAAAACTTAAAGATTTCATGTGGAATTTTTCTAGGTACTGTAAGTGAATCAGGAAGGGGGGACCATTGTTTTTCACGGACAAGTACAACGAAACTTTCACAGAGTAAAACATACAGCTACAGTCACATCATTAAAAGCTCCTATCTAGTTCATTCCGTAGCACTCTTGTGCTCTTGATCAAGAACAAAAATTAAAAACCATAATTGAAATCTAAATAGGTTGTAGCAAAAGAAATTTCCACTTCTAAACAACTTTTTGAGGGGATAACAGGAGTACATGTTTCTTGAAGAAAAATCACACCCATCTTCGCAAAGATGGAAGGAAAAGAAAGGAATTGGCCGCTAGAGCTACTTCGGAGATATGGGGTTAGCTCAGGTTCACGGAGGATGAGGGTTCTGATCATAGAGATAATATTTGGGGCAAAATTGTGGCTTCCATTTTGGGAAAATAAGAAATTGAAAAAAAAAGAAGAAGAAGAAAGAAAAAGTGACGCAGCCTTGCACTCACCAGCAGTTTGGTAATGCAAATTAGAAGTCTCCGATGGGTATAAAATTGAAGTTACACCAGAGGTTTGCTCCACTTCTTGAAAGGCCATTTGATTAGAGAAAGAATACAGACTCTCTCCACCATGATCTTCATCAACAACTCCATAAGAAGAAGAGGAACCAACAAGATAAGAAGACGGGGATTGAACAGAAGAAGGAGAATTTGCAAACCCAATAGAAGTGTTACAACCTTTATATTGAATTGCACCACCACTAGCTTGTGCCTGTTGATTATTTGTTTGCTCTCCTGCAACCAGACTAGCCTGCATCTGGCGTTGCCGGCGGCGAGATCTTGATCGTCGGTTTTGAAACCAGTAGAAGACATTTGCATCACCAACAGAACCAAATTTTTCTAGAAGTTTCCTTATTCTCACAGTTTCATCCTTTGGTGGGTTTACCATTCCACTGTTAAAGATGGACTCAAGTATCAATATTTGCTCTGGCTTTGGAGTCCACCGTGACCTCACCGGTTCGCTTCTTTCGGTGGCATGGTTGCTTGGACTATTAGGGTCTTGGCCTTGATTATCTTCCATTACTGTGAAATGAAGAAAAACTAGTTTTTTTTTCCCTTAAAAAAAAAAACTAATAATATAGGAGCAAAACAAAGTGCATAAACACAAGGTAGAATGCTTAGCGAGGTGAAGCTATATATAGGGATGAAAGGATTATTACTTTGAGAATTTACATAATCATCCTTGGTTTGACAGCACTCCATTGATTGAATTTACAACCTTGCCTAATTTATAAATTGTTATGTTAATCTGGCTCTTGCAAGTCAACCTCCCAACACCTGGCCTGCTTAGTTTATTCAAATACACACACACAGAAACACTAGTCAAAGATTACTCCTGAGTCATGTTAGTAACAAGAATTTAGAAGCTAATTATGAACTAATTAATTGATTAAGCAAGTGTGTGTTACCGAGAGAGATGCAGGGTATTTGATTAATTACATCGTTCGTTCAATATATCACATTACAACATATGAATTAGTGAAGAGCTCAAGTAAATGTGTTAGAGTTTGATCAATTATCAATATTTGATAGACCATCCTGATTGACAATTTTGCCACCAACATGCAATGATTAAAAATATGGGTAAAAATTCAAATCCTAGAAAAAGCTCCCCACTTGCTTAATTAACTATATTGTGTATATTTCCCTTCATATATGTACTATTTATAATTCTGAATTCTACTCCAATAGTTAAGAATAAACTTGTTTGTCTAAACATATCTTTAATTTAAGATTCTTGAGAATTAATAATTTGACCAGTCAATTCAAAAATTGAATTGATTATACACATTGATGATCACATTTATAATTTAGTAAAACACTAGTTTAAAACAAAGGGTGATATTTAATATTCTTATCGAGTGTTACTCAATGGTTTAACTATAAAATCTTTTAACCTGATTTTTTATTTAAAATTTTAATATTAAAAGCTTATTTGTGTTTGTATTTAAAAAGCGTTTTAAAAAAATTAATTTTTTAATATTTTATAGCTTTAAATTAATTTTTTTATGTTTTCATCTGTTTTTAATGTGTTAGTGTCAAAAATAATTTTTTAAAAATTAAAAAAATATTATTTTGATATATTTTTTTAATGAAAAACACATTAAAAAACAGTTAATTCCAAACTCTAAACACCCTTTAAATTTTGTTGAAGTTATCCTAATATGACTAAGTTGATTTTAAAGATCAAAGGGGACCAGTTAACTTGAGGGTTGAAGGCAACATGAATTAACGTTAAAAAAACAAACTTTAACTTAAAATAAATTCAAGTTGATCTTTTTTTTTTAATATTGAGATGATGATAATTGGATCGATTGGAGTTTTGCGGCTTAACCGGTCAAATCCGCAATCCTAGTGATAGAATTCATTGGGTTGAATTATTTTTAAAACTATTTTTATTTAATTAAACAATAACAAAAAATAAACTCTTTGAAAATTGAGTATAAACCTATCACAAACTAAATGGTAATATATTTGTTTGAAATTATGATAATTTTATAAAAAACAAATTGAAATAATTTATAAAAATAATTAAAAGAAAAAAGGATGTAATTTTTTTTAAAAAAAATCCACCTTCTTCGTTGTTGATATGAACAGTGAAGAAGATGTGTGAACCCATATCGCTTTCTCTTTATTAGTATTAACTAAAAATCGAGGTTGCATGGGAAAAAACTCTCAAAGGAGTGGTCAAAATGGTAATGTGAAAGGTCGACAGGCAAAGTTGGCTAGGGTTTTCCAGCTTTGGCAAGTGCATGTGCAGGCATGCATGGAAAGTTGAGTCTAGAGAATTGTTTAATGCAGAGATGAGAGAAAGAGTCCAAATAGACGGTCCAGAACCGTGGAATAATTTATTAACAATGACGTATAAGGAAACATGGCTCACTGAGTTCTCTACTCTCCTCTCTTGATCTAATCTTTTTTATATTAAACGAGAGGAAGGACAGGGGCCATCAGGTTCGCTTATACATCGAACACTTTTTTACGTGTATCTATATATGTCTACAACTTCTAACCCTTCATTTTCATATTCTATTACTGCGTTCGCATTGCACGAAAACTGCAGGAACCGACTACTTTTCCTGTTTCAGACGAGGTTCCCTCGTTCCCCTTCGTTTACAAGAATTCTGGTATTTATTTGTACCTGATATTATATCTATATTAATGGGATTGTAAATTACCGAGGGTTACTAGCT
>Ga0325404_1002387_pt1 | contig 20132 bp, 7 predicted proteins | sample PopdelMetagenome_18_FD_205664 | JGI IMG/M metagenome (GOLD analysis project Ga0325404, IMG submission 205664) | Populus deltoides microbial communities from Bellville, Georgia, United States - Xylem-Control-R1 | ecosystem: Host-associated > Plants > Phyllosphere > Stem > Wood/Secondary xylem... | reverse complement strand
TGATGACCCCATAATTGTTTAGATTTTCTGCTTTGAAAATGTGACCTCTGCTTTTGGAAATTCACACCTCAATGTAGAAACTAAGGGTCTCAAGTCAAAGTAATTTTATTTCCAAGAGTTTATCCATCTCTGACTCTGGAGGACAATATGAATATTATATAGATCATAATGGCAAACTTATTCTTGATTTGTTTTTGTATTTTAAAAATATTTTAAAAAAAAATTAAAATTTAAAATTAAAATTTTTTATATTTTTATATCATTTTAACATGCTAATATCAAAAATTATTTCTAAAAAATAAAAAAATATATATTATTTTGATATATTTTTAAGCGAAAAATACTTTGAAAAACAACTGTAACTACACTCTCAAATAATTTTGTGTTTCAAAAGTATTTTTGAAAATGTTTAATTTTTTTTACTTCAAATTATTTTTTTTATGTTTTCAAATCATTTTAATGTGCTGGTGTTAAAAATAAATTTTAAAAAATAAAATATATATTATTTAATATATTTTCAAAGAAAACATTTTAAAAATCAATTACAATTTAATAAATAGTTTTTATTTTTTTCTCTTATTAATTTTTAATTGAAATATTCTATTACATTTGATTCTTACTCTTTTAATTGTTTATTTAAAATAGTTTATGAAATTAAAGATTTTTTCAATTTTATTCTCTTTCAACTTTTTATCTGTTAGATTTGGTCTCTATTTTTTTTATTACTATTTATTTTATTTGAAATAATTTATAAAATTAAAATTTTATTTTTTAATTTCATACCCCTTCAACCTTTTTATCTGTCAGATTTGATCATCATTTTTTTATCGCTGTTTGGATTATTTAAAATAATTTATGAAATTAGATTTTTTTTTCAATTTCCTTTTCCTTCGTCCTTTTCATCCATTTTAAAAATCAATTACAATTTAATAAATAAGTTTTTATTTTTTATTTTTTTCTCTTATTAATTTTTAATTGAAATATTCTATTACATTTGATTCTTACTCTTTTAATTGTTTATTTAAAATAGTTTATGAAATTAAAGATTTTTTCAATTTTATTCTCTTTCAACTTTTTATCTGTTAGATTTGGTATCTATTTTTTATTACTATTTATTTTATTTGAAATAATTTATAAAATTAAAATTTTATTTTTTAATTTCATACCCCTTCAACCTTTTTATCTGTCAGATTTGATCATCATTTTTTTATCGCCGTTTGGATTATTTAAAATAATTTATGAAATTAGATTTTTTTTTTTCAATTTCCTCCTCCTTCGTCCTTTTCATCTATCAGTTTTGATTCTTATTTTTTTAATAAACATGAAAAAATATTAATAAGTTGTTTTTAAACTTATTTTTTTATAGTATAGCCAAATACTTTAAAAAAGTGTTTTTCAACTTAATTTTTCATGGTACTATCAAATATTAAAAAATAATTTATTTTTAAAAAAATTATAATTTTCCATCGAAACAGGGACTTCATATACTTTTGTTTGAGGTATAACTATAATCAGTTATATATTCGCTTAATTATTAACCATTTATTTTTATTTAAAAAATTCTAAGTGAAGTAATAAATTTAACAAATTCTAACAATCACATATATATATCCATAACAACATTAATAACAACAAAAGCCAAACAGGTCGTGCACGTAAAAATATTCTCATTATAAAATAAAATAGAAATAACATGAAAAAAGCCTAAGTACTATGAAAAAAATAAAAATGTTTCTTAAAGCTTACTAATTATTATAGTTAATGAAGTGATTATAATTTTTAAATACATAACACAAGATAAATTAAACAGTAGATATTATTCTTTTAGTTTAATTAGTTATCATAAAAATTATAACCATAATTATAACGTATATCAATCATTGGGTTGTTAAACATAACCATATGTAAAAAATTAAAATAAAAAGGCTTAATTATTTGAATTAATTCAAGTGGTAAATTACCTTTTGTTCTTCTTATTTAATTCCCCGAGGGAAACGAGAATTTTATTTTTTTAATCAAAATGATGTTGTTTCAGTTATTAAAAAAACAAAAATTAACGAGTTGCAACCGGGTTTTTGACCGGGTCTTGTTGGGTCACCAGGTCACACTGGGCTTTTTCTTTCTTTATTTTTTTTTCAACTCGGCCCGGTTCCAGCCTCGGATCGGCCAGGTCCCGGGTCGACCCGCCAGGCCGGGCCGGATTTTAAAACTATAATATAGTGGCTCCAAACTTCCCTTACTTCCTTTCAATGTTTTATCTAATTGTATATTGCATTTCTTCACTTGTGTTGCTTTGATTAGTCCATTTTTTCAGTGATTTTATGGATAATCTTATAAGGGATTTAGAATTACTAAACTAATCTATTTATGTCTCTCTCGTTGAAACTTTTGTTTTCTCTTGCATTTTCCTTTTTAGGTGTCTTGCTGTTGTTGGGGTTTTAGCAAACCATGTGTCAAGTTATAAAGGGCTATTTTTGAAATAATATTTTTTTTATATTTGAAATTACTCTACTAAATTAGAAGGTTTCTCATTTGATTTGCTTATACTTATTATTTTTTATGTTTAAATAGCCTCAAAAAGATTCTAAACACATGAATTAATTTAACGAATTCAATTTTTAAAATTCCAAATAGCTATATATTAGTTTAAATACATATACATTAGTTTAAATTCTAAACACATGATCTAGTATCTCAAACATTACGTCCAAGGATATGCAGACAAGTCGCAATATATTGATCATTGGTTCCTCGCAATCATGTTCGAGCTCCTAATCTCTAGCCATCCAGATGATTGTACGAGAACAAGTTCAAGCTTTGATGGCTTGGCTTAATGCTGAGATGACCTGATTTATGTTCAAGACAACCGGACTTAGGTGATTGTACGAGGAGTTGTTATCAAACCTCGATGGTTCATGTGATCTACCTCGTCACCCATCGAGACCTGATAAAGATATGCCTCCTCCTCCTCCTCTTTCAAGTTATGTCATTTAGATAAATTATATTCAATAATATTTTTTAAATTAATAATAAAAATTTCATTTTTTTTATGTATTTTAGTTCTGTTTCTTTTAATTTTTGTTTTGTTTTGTTTATTTATTTTTTTTTTAAAATGTTAAATACAATACTGATAGAATTACCAACAAAATAGTAATCATAGATGAAATCACTAGCAAATTAAGTCTCTCAAAAAGTTCCAGATAGATGGAATCACCGATGAACTAATTCCTTCAGAAAGTTCTAGAGTGTTGAGAATAAATTATAAGAGCATGCCACTGACAATATGTAAATCTTTGATGGGTTAATTTCGTCGATAATATGAATTCTATCTCCGAAGAAATTATTGATGATTTATTTTATATGTCATATGCTATACTTATTGATAGAATTACTGATAGAATAATACCGGTGTAATTTTTGAGTTTGGCACTCTTTTTTCGTTTGTAAATCCACTAGTAATTATATTACTAACAGAATGACTAATATAATAGAAATCACCAAAAATATATTTTTCGATGACCAATTATAGTTTGTAATTCTATCGGTAAGTTATTTTTCAATATAATTAGTGTTTAAATATCAATAGAATATTTCATCGATATTATGCAATATTCTAAACGAGTATTTACATTAGCTTACATCGAAATTGATTTTTTATGATATTCATTACAAATATAATAATGTTTTCGATTAAATATAAAACATAAAATGGAAGTCCATTCTTTCTTAAAATCAACTACAGAATTATATCATAACTTGTCTCCATAATGGAGATCGCAACTAGCAATGCAATCATAGCCAAATCAAACAAACACCCATAAAAGTACGCCACCCAAACCAAATCTATTTCCCAAATTCAATATTTACTTGATGAAGGTGTGAGAAAATGTGAAGCTGAAAAATAAGCACAAGATTGAAAATTCTTTTGTAGTTAGAAAGGAAATTTTGTCAAAATAAGATAACTAACATAGCTACCGGTGAAAAACATCATGATTTAGGGCTCTATTTGTTTGTAGGATAACATTTTCTTGATTTCTTTTTTTATATTTTGTGGAAAAAAATTACTATGCTTACGAGGATAACATATTCCTTTTCTTCTAAGAAAATATTTTTTTCAAACGTTTACTTGATAACAATAGTATTAATTAAGTAAAAGTATAAGAAAATAATACAGAAAACACAAAAACAAAAACAAAAGTTTCATTATCCTTAATAAGATTACAAATCCCTAAGAAAGAATAACGGAATACAAAATTTATGTCTTCGCCCCTGCTTATATGGTCTTTAATTTCAGGACCTGTAAATTAATTGAGATACGTACAAACTGGTCCGGACATTCATGTTAATAAAAAAAAATATCTAACCATACTCTTCTCTTATTTCTGCCATTGCTATCTTGCAATGCTCTCACCCCTCTTGGCAAATCATGTAATATTCCCAATTGAACCGTGATATTATGTAAATTATGGGCTTAAATATTCCTAATTAACCAAGCATTCAATAGATGTATCACGAATCCTAATTAACCAAGCATTCAAACTTAAAAAGAAATGCCAAGAAAAGAAATTGGAGAAATTAAAACTTAAAAAAGAAATACGAAGAAAAGAAAAGGGAGAAATTAAAACTTGCAAACGTTCTATAATTTCCTAGAGACTGAACATGTTCAACGATGTAGGATACAGAGCTTGACGAGAGACAGAGATTGAGAGAGCTTGGAGGGTGGGTCTGGATTTGATAGCTTTAGGGTTAGAAGACAAAAGAAAGTTTAATATTTATATCCCTGGATTTAATCAGTTTGATTTCATCATACTTTTAAAATCAAAACTGAACTGAAATAATTTTTTTCTAATCAGTTAATTCAGATTTTTTTTTAATTTGATTTTTTAGTTAATTTTTTAATTTTTTTTATTTAATTAGTTTTTTAAATTTTTTGTTCACCTCTAATTAAGGGTTACCTCATTGGGCCTCTCGCTGAACTAGAAAAAGAAAGAGAGAGAGAGAGTTAGAGGACTTATTAAGACATCTGAAACTTTAGAAATGACATTGGAGAAATTAAAACTCTAGGGATCAAAATAGAACATTATGTAATTTAGGGGCTTTAATATATTTTATTCCTTTTTTTATTTATCTGTAACGGCTTTATTGATTTTTTTTTCTCCCTTAAAATGGTGTCAGATAATTTTTGAAAGAAAAGTAGCCAATCAAATCAGCTATTATAAATTAAATGCAGCTTTTCCTTTTCATATACAGAGAGACCACCCAATTATATTAAATTGCTAAAAGTCCAAAGAGGATGCTTCGAGGAGCAGCCATCTCTGGGCCCATCTAACTCTTTCATTTTCCCAGTTTTAGGCCCATCTGATTTCTAATGCAAGTTTTTTAAGGTTTTCTTTATTATTATTTTTTTTAACCTATGTGTCCGGACCAGCTTGCACGTATCACGACTATTCCCGAGTCTACTGAACATCCTACAAGCTCAGTAGACAGATAAGGCACCACAGGTATGACAGGCGTGCACATGGAGGGTCGAACTCGGGACGGGGGGCAAATCCAGCCTCACCTGTTGACCACTAAGCTAGACCCTTAAGTACAAGTTTTAATGATAATGCGGTAGATTTTGTGTTTTAAAATATTTTTAACTTGAAAATATATTAATTAATATTTTTTATTTTAAAATTTTATTTTTAATATTAAGACATTAAAATAATTTAAAAACACTAAAAATATTAATTAAAAAAATCCAAGTGTCTAAACTTATATAATTTCCACAATTGAATGTTTGATTTTTATTTTTATTTTTATTTAAATGTGTCTTCGATTTTTTTTAATTTGTACAATAAAGTATGATCTAAGTACATTGGTCAAATATTGATGTGTGTGCTAAATTATAATGTAAACAATGACATCTAAAATAATACGTAGGATTAGCGTCATTAATGATATCACGTCAACAAATAAATGAGAGGAGATAATTCCTCCAAAACCTAGTTAAAAAGAAGGTAAAAAACACATTTAGTGTGTGTGAGCGTGAAAAATAATCTATTTTCTTATAATTTATTAATATTGTCATCCTTAAATATTGTTTTGGGTGTGAGTTTTCATGTCATAATTTAAAGAGCATATCAATATTTAATTAATACATCTACATAGACAATTTATTATTCAGAATAAAATAAAAACCAAACACTTATTTAAACAAAATCTAAGATGATGCACTTAATTATATAAATCGTGTAAGTTCAATTACTCCAAAAAACTTGTGTGGTTGGACTAGATCGAGCCCCTAAAATAAAAAAAGAACTGTTGAGACTGGGCTGGGCCTCAGGCCTAACTAGCCCACTCTTTAGGTTAAGGGTGTATTTAACAAACATATTTTTATGTATTTTCCTCCTATTTTTTATTTACTCTTATTTATTTTAGTATCTAGTTAAACATGCATTTTAAGATATCAGAAAATTCTGAAAAAATTCAGGATCCTTTTGAATTTATTTGTGTGTTCCTTGCATGTTTTTTTTTACGACTTTACTTAGTATTGAGTTGTAAACTTATATTGTTAAATGCAAATTTGGTATAAAATGTATAACTATCTTTTCTATTTTTTTTCTTTTCTCAAAAAAGAAGAAGAAAGCTCCATTATTGCAAAATTACAAAAAAACATATTTTGTTTTCAACTCAAAATTTTACTTGTTTATTCACTTACACCAGAATCAAGAATATTCATATTCACTAATACTAGAATTAAGAATCGGAACACTAGAATTGAAATCATCCTCAACCTCAATAATTACTGATGTCAAAGTCAGGAATATCATCATCTTTTACGTAATATTTACCAACGTTATAGTTGGAAGTATTTATAGTTAAATATTCAAATGACACTAGAGTCATGAATATTATAGGCAGACCATCAAAAGCAAAAATATAACAAATCCTTAGTAATTTAAGACAAAACCAGCAATACAGTTTATCTCAGATAGGACATTTAAGTGGTGATAATATCTTCTCTTTTGCGTAATCAGTCTCGTACTATGGAATCTCTGTTGAACAGTTAAGGTTTCTAGTGACCATAATACTAAGTGACAACTCCTTAAATTAGATCTTTTTCCCTTCAAGAACAAGATACCTGATATTTGTTTTTTTTATAGAAATTTAAAGGTTGTCGCGATGTACGACATGGAGATTAATTAAGAACAAAATACATCAATAAAATTTTAAGTATGTATTATTACACCTTGAATGTAAATAATTAATCAATCACAATGTCATAAGTAAGGTTTCATAAATATAAAATAGGATTAAATGATAAATATCAAAGAAGAAAAAGGTTGAAGAGCAAAAATTAATAGATAAAAATACAAGGATGTTTTTAGATATAAAAAGTAATATTAATGACAATTTTAAATGAAAAGTATAAAATCAAAAAAGAAAAACACACCAAATCAAAAAATAAATCAATTTATTGACAAAGATTTAAATCATCAAATTCAATTGTGGATGGACCTCTTCGAATCACGTAAAATATTATCTATGTATCACTGATGTCATCCAACTTGTTTGTTGTTGTCACCTTTTTCACTCTATTTTTTTTTTTTTTTGTAATAATGTAATTTTTTTACCACTTTTTTTAACTAATCCTATTGATAGGTGGTCCATGTTGAAATTGCACTGCCACGTGTTCAAGAAAATCCTATTGATAGGTCGTCCATGTTGGAAGTTTCTTCAGCGCTCAAAATTGAAACTGAAGTTGTGACCATTCCCGAATAAGTCCAAAACTGATGCAGACTGATCTCATCTCTGGTTGCGGCTGTTACCAGCTACGCAAGGAAGCGGCGTGGGGTTGATCTATGAATAAAGTGGCTGGTGGTGCGAGGAAGGTGAAAATGGCTAGTGTTCGATCGGGTCAGAGTAAGGGCATGTTTGGATTTTTATTTTTATTTCTTTGGTAAACAGAAGGCAAAAGATGCTTTTTTTTCAATCACATCTTGCAAATCTATAAGATTTTGGGTTCATGAATGGTTGGAATTTGAGGATTTGAACGAGCATCAATTGTTTAATTGTAAGAATATTAATTAAAAGCTTTACTCTAGTATTAAAATCGATGAATAAATAAAATAAAATAAAATAAAAAGCTTTAAAGATCAAGTATCTCTGCATATAATCCAATAAATAAAATTTAATTAATAAATCTCAATTAAAAATTTAAATAAATTAAACTAAAATTCAATCTCTTAATAATTTAGGTTATTTTTCATTATCTATGGTCATACGAATATATAAACAATATCTTAATTACCACCGCAAATAAAATTCATATTTCACATCATGCTGCTTCGTAATTGCCTTCATTATAGATGTTTTGCGACAGGTTTCCAACCGCAGATATTGCCCAGCTGGGAAATCAATCAAACAAAACTTAGCTCCAAAGGAATGGGTGATTATTTAAAGCAAACAAGGCTTTCTATCAGGAAACCTCACTTTTTTCAAGGCAATGATGAATTTGGCATCCCTCAACTTCAAGAGATTTGGAGATTCAACCGTTTGTGGCTGCAATCCATGTATAATTTCAGCTACCAAAATTGCAGACGTAAACCTGAACTTCACTTTATAATGCCTGTTGATTAGCAAAAGACAGCCGAACTTCACTTTATAGTTCATTTCGATTCTCTTCCGCATGCAAGGAGCAGGAAGGCAAGTTCAACATCAGCAGTATCCTTCGTGCCTCGGAGACAATCCAGTGCTGCAGCCTGCAAATGTTAGAGAGTTGAATAACCTGCCATACGAGTGCTGTGCTGAACCACAAATGATGGTCTCAGAGTATTCAGAGGCATCACCCCTTCCATAATCCAGTGCACATATAGAGCTGGTAGGATATTTTAGGTTTCAGCTACGAATCACAAGCTTTTCTTCAGATGTCCCATCAACAGAAGAATAGGACATGGCTCTGCCATCCACAAATAGCACAAGCTTCCATTTTTCTTCCTTCCAGCCCAGATGAGACTCGATACCAAGTCAGAATGGTCTGTTGGACTCGCCAAAGTATTGATTTGAGCAACCATCTACAATCCCAGGACGGCATTGATTATAGAGAAAAGGAAATGCTGCAAGATTTCTTCTTCTTCTTGCTGTCTCTTATGTGTGAAAAATGAAAGCTGGATTCAATCAATCTTGCCAATGGCAAAAGGCCCAAAACACTAGGCACTAAACTTCTTTTAGCAAAATCCTGGGCTTATCTTTTGCCCACCAAAAATAATGATGCAGTTGGGATAATATAATTACAATAGCAGAGCATAAATTTAACAATAAATAAAATCTAGAATTTAACACAACCAATTAAAATGACAATTCTTTTTTGTTTTTTTTGGATTCGAGGAAACCTCACCCTCCGGAAAGCGCACTTTGTAGGCCCAGGTGAGGGAGTAAAACCCCGGCTATCCCAGGCTCTTACAAGAGATGCACGCCTTGATTCGAACTCGAGACCTGCTGTGCAGATTTCAAACCCTTTTGCCATCACGCTACGCCCCTTGAGAACGACAATTTCCACATTACCAATAACCAATCAAAAAGCGAACTTGGACGAGTTTTTTTTTTTTTAATTGGAAACTTTAAAATCTTTTTTTATTCCCCCACATAAACAATTCCACTAATCCTCATCATCGTTTTATTTCTATTTCCCACGATATAGCTTAAATCAATAATAATATTAACACACACACACACACCCCAAATGTGGGTTTATTATTCTCAAAATTTCGGTTTTTTTTTTCTTTCACAAACCCTTTCTCTTTCTTTTACAAATATAATTAGTTGAATCCAATACTGAAACAAACTATTGATCTTCTAGAATATCCTTTGAAACAAGGAATAAAAAAATGATATGATTTACCCAAAAATAAGATGGTGAGAATATATAAATACTCGGGAAGTTGTTATTAAATACTATATAAATAGCAACTAGTTTATTCATGGTGCTTTCAGGTTTGCCGTAAGTTTCTTGGAATGTAAACAAATAACACCTAGATGACTAGAAATTTTTTGGAATTATTATTAAATATAGTATAACGTTTTAAATTTAAAAAATTTTGATTTAACTTTTTGATTGACTTGAGTTTTAAATTAAATCATGTGAGAATTGATTCGACGTGATTTTATCGACCAGGTAGGTTCAAAGAAAAAAAATAAAAAAAACAAAGAAGAAAAATGTTAAATTCATCATAGCCAATTTACAAAACTCGCGACCTTATCACTGGGTTGAATTCATGATAAAAAATAAATAAAAAATAAAAAAATTAATTCTTAATTAATTTAATATTGAATAATAAAATTTAATAAAAACCCAACATTAAAGAATTAATTAAATAAATAAACAAAAGATGTAAAAATAAAATAAAAAAACCACTAAATAAAATCACGGCATGATACCAAAAAGCTCAGGTGTGTCGACCAAAGGTAGGTATATGCCTCTATTGTTTTTATTTTTTTTATAAGGAGCAAATGAATCTGAATTTTTTTATATATATATAAAGAACAATATTCAATGAAAACTTAATATAAAATAATAAAATTAAAAAGAAAAGAAAAAAATTACCATAAAGGAACTTTTATTATTTAATAGGGCATTTTAACTTTTTTTTCTCGTAACAAGGAACTTTTAAGCTTATTTCTTTCTTTATAGTTAGCCTTAGTGCCTTTGAGAAAAAAATCATTAATATTATATATGCCCTACAGAAAAAGAGCAATTTTAAATTTTATGACTAAAATCAGTAAAATTTAAGTTTTGCTCCTCTCTAAAAATACTTATCCTAGTCTTGCCCCCCTGAAATTTAATCCTAGCTCTGCCTTACATGTAATGTATTGATAAAGTCTTCAAATATATTATATTATATTTTAAAAGACGCGGGAAAAATATTGTGCATTTATTATAGACATAGATTTATTGTACTCTGCACCGCACTATAGTACTCATGAGAGGCGTTGTTTTTTCTATGTTTAGTAAAAAATTATTGTTGAGTCTAGTTGAGCAGCCAAACTTAATAGCATTGGGTCCTGTCTCTAGCAAGACTTAATAGCGTTGGGTCCGAATACCCAACTGGACTCAATAATTTTTAGATTTTTAGACTGCCAGACTCAGGGTTCTTGGGTCTGGCTTGAACGTCAGACCCAATGCTATTGGATTCGTCATTACAGCCAAACCTAAAGCTATTTTGGGTCTGGCTTAACCGTCAAACCAAGACACTTAATATATTTTTTATATTTTTAAAATATTATTATTAACTTGTTGCGGAGCAGGGTTAATATACTAGTATAATTTAAAATTAAACTAGTTTTTTGGTTTTTTTTTTTTAAATAATATATCAATAGATACAATTTTCGAAACCTAGACTTGGGCCTGATAAAAAACCTGCAATCCAGATGAGGAATACCGCAGAGATGACGAAAGAGGAGGAACCCGGGCCACAAGGGCTCATGCATCTGGCCCATTCAAAAAGGGGTAGTTCTTGTGATCCTTTTGATGTGGTCAGCGTCAGCTTCACGCAGATTTGACCATGGTGCAACCTCCCCGCACACGTCAGAAAGATGAAAACAAATCCCATATACCATATGACATCACACTGGTTGATAATGGAGAGTCACTTTCGTTCCTTCTCCCTTTGATCATATCATAATGATGATTCTTCGTGTTTTCTGATATTTTAAATTAATATATTTTGATAGTTTTTAGATATTTTTTTTATAATGTTAAAAATAATTTTTTTAAAATAAAAAAATATTATATTGATATATTTTTCGAGTAAAAAATAGTTTAAAAACAATTGTTACTGCACTTTTATACATTCTCTAAATAAAAAAATAAAAAAGATTTTTGATAAGATCAGGTTGGATCAATCTATCCTCTATTTTTTTAAACACACATTGATCCAAACTCTAAATCGGTCGAGTCTCATCAAATATCTATCAAATACAAAATAAAATAAATTATTTAATTTAGTCCAAAGTATATCAAATATAAAAACAAGATTATTATTTACCTTATCCAATCTTATTTAATCCAATTTAATCAATATTGTGTAACATAATAAACACTAACTCATTATAAAGGAAATAACGGTAAATTTCGTGTTTTTCAAGCAAATTTCATTTTGTGAAAAGTCCTTTCACCGATAAAAGATATTAACGAACCAAAAAAATAAAAAATAAAAAATAAAAAAGCACCAAAGATTGCATGGCAGCATTCAAAGCGAAACCCATTTCTCCAAGAAGAACAACCGCCCAAAATTCCTCACTTCTTGGTAAATGGTAAAGCAACTCCAAAAGTCCCACCTCCATTGACCTTCTTCATGAAGTAATAAATCTCCCCTGATTTTTCCTTTCATGTTGACAGTTTTGCCCCTCATGACATCCCCTTCTCCACAAAGGAAGTAATCCAAGGAGGCCCACCCTTCCCCTGTCTGACATATACCATTTTACCCCTATACTCTTCACAAAAGACCACAAGAGAATGCTTTTACTTCTTCCAAATTGTCAACTCTACCCCTGCTGACCTTCCCAAAATCTCGCAAGAGGCAGGAACCCGCCTCCAGCTTTCCATTAGAATGACCGTCTTACCCCTGAACAACCTTCCCAGAAACCCCATAGGCAGCAGCTCCCATGAGAAAGTGGATGTGGTCTTGAGTCTTGACCGACCTTCCTCCCTTCCTAGATGACCTGTCCCTTAGTTGTCTTCCATGGCCTCTCCTTCTTGGAAAATCCAATTCCCAACTCCCTATCTATATAAACCAAACCCGCGAGCCTAAACATCCCAACTCTCAAACCCCAACCCAAGTTTCAATCTCCCTCGCTCTCTCAACACCTTCTCTTCTCCACAGAAAAAAAATGGCATCTTCACAAAACCAAAACTCAAACTTCCAAGATTTCTTGCCTCTTATGGCCAACAAGCTAGGTGGTGATGGTCTTATTGGAGAACTATGCAACGGCTTCAATCTGTTGATGGATGGTGAAAAGGGTGTCATCACTTTTGATAGTCTTAAAAAGAACTCAGCTTTATTGGGTTTGCAAGATTTGAGTGATGATGATTTAAGGAGTATGTTAAAAGAAGGCGATTTTGATGGTGATGAAGCACTTAATCAGATGGAGTTTTGTGTTTTGATGTTCAGATTGAGTCCTGAGTTGATGGAAGAGTCTCAGTTTTTGTTAGAGGAAGCTCTTCTACAGGAGTTCAAAGATTTTTGCTAATCTTTTTTTAATTATTATTATTATTATTATTATTTTGACATTTGTTTCCCATTTCGTGGGCTTTTCTTATCTTTTTTTTTTTTTACCTGTAATGACTTATATTATTGGATCATTGGAATACAGTGAATGAAGGATTAGAAATTGAAACAACTTCGCATTTTAACCTCAGTCTTATTATCTCTTCATCCTTTAATTTCTGTTTTGATGCTTCAAGATAACATGATCTAATTAAATATCAGGAATTAAGATATATTTGTGGTTAGTTTGATTGAAAGATATAGTATTTGGCTGATCCAGCAACTCCTGTATGTGTACTCTCTGCTGTTGTTTTCCATTCAAACCAGGAGCAGAGGTGTGCTGCTTTGTTCTTGCTTTCTCACCTATCAAAGTAAAAAGGAGATGGGATAGATGTTCTAGAAGAAGCTCTTTGCCGGATAACCTTGGACAAATCCTATGCAAGAAGAAGCTCTTTGGCACAAAGAGAGAGAGTTGGGATTGAGCTTTTTCATTTTGTTATGCCAAGAAAGGGCTATTTACGTAGTCCTTAGGGGGACGGTAACGAGTATAGTGTATTAAGCATGGGATTCACCGCTCCTATATATCGATTGTCTACCTTGCCCATGACCAGCACCTTTTTTCCTTCCTCACCCTATGTATCGATCGGTTTTTTTCCTGGGCTGATTCAGTCGCTAAGCGCTAAGCAGCAGACTGAATATGCGTTAGAAAGGTCAATCCCTCCCCTACGACACCAAAAAAAAACCGGGCCGAACTTCTCACAAGCCCGCCCGCTTACATAGAACAATATCAGGGCAACGTAGACCTAAGTGGTATCATAATGGATCCTTGGGAACCATCACAAGGACGGCCGGCCTATATTTGAACGAGAATGCCGTGTCGGCCAGCGGAGCCTAGAAGAAGGTGACTCGTGCAGACAGCTGACTCCTTTTCTCATATGGATTACTGTGGCCCCTATAATCCACAGAGTACATAATTAGTGATATTGGCAAACATGAGACGGTCATGGTCTATAGCTGCAGATTGCATACTCTGTCTAAGGTCCTTGATTGACTTACAAGTGCTTCCTGGAATGTTCAGCAAAAAACTTCTGAAGACATTGTGGAAACATCAAGAGCAGATGGTTCATGTTAATCGAAACACAGCATTTTCTATTAGATAGGAACATTCCAGTACAGCATCTGATCCCAGCTTAGACGTTAGAAGAGGTGGAGATGTTGTCGTCCCCTGTAGATTTGGTTTTGATAGGTCAGGGAATGGAAACTGCTTTCCTTGACACTCTAAAAATAAGCTAAGCATATTATTTATGGGGTTTAAGAAGGGTGGCAAGCAAACTTAACTGACTTAAAGATTAGATGACAGAAAGAGTTACGAGCTTTGAGGATCTCAAATCACATTATCCACACCTATGGGAGGGTAAGGAGTTACTGCCTGTTGGCTCGTTTTACTACATAAAGCATTAATGAGGCATGCAGTTCTTCTTGTGGCCGGGGAAGCACCTGTTTGTTTGTTTTTTGATGAATGGATTTTCATTTATCAATAAAAATAATAGTAATACATTGCCTACTCCAATATAGATAGAATTAACTTTACTGCTCGCATCCTGTTCTGGAATAGAGAACAGAAAAAACAAATGTCAGTGTTGTGACCCATGCTAGATTGCACTTGTCTGATCACAGCATTTCTACTTCAATCGATCAATTGTCAAGTGATGATAATCTACCGTGCCTCTAACAATGTCAAACTCATTTCATTTGAAGAGCAAGCTTCCATCTGATTTGATGAACCTTCCTGTTCGAGTGGATTCTTTCCCATGAAAAATCCAGGTTGTTTAGGCTGAGGCAATGGATTTTCATTGCATAATATTTGAACCACAGTTGGCATGTTTGGCCTATCTTCTGGTCGTTGTTGCACACACAGTAAAGCCACATGAATGCATCTTAACACTTCAGATGTATTGCTCAAGTAACCTAAACATTCATCAATCAGTTCCGATGGTGTTTCTTTTATCCAAAGTATCCACGCCTAAGAAAAATCAAAACAGGGCAATATGTCAGCAGACTGGCTACTCTAATTTGCCAGTTGGTTTGCTTGTCATGTGACAGGTCACAACAGCAAAATCACTGTAACATTTCTGAAACCCCAAATAAACCAATATGTATTTGTTGGGTAAACTAAAGAAAGCATCCTTGCTGTACTAATTATTATTCTCAGCAATGCCATTTTAATTGCCTGAAAGGAAACTGCACAATTTAACATCACCTCTCAGTTCATCAAGACTTTGCATTAACATTTTTGTGTAAATTCTTACATGCCCGAGGAGGTTAAGGTTTCGATCCGGGTGACGAAATCCCCTATTTTTCTTTCCACTCACTATCTCCAGGATGAGGACACCAAAGCTAAAGACGTCGGTTTTCACAGAGAAGTGTCCATTCGACGCATACTCAGGAGACATATAGCCACTGAAAAATGTTGGCAACAAGAAAATTTCTCAAAAAATGCAAATGAAGATTAGCAAGGAATGATTAATGATACTTACTATGTTCCAATCACCCTATGAGTATTGGCCTCTGTCTCATCTCCACGAAACATTCTAGCAAGGCCAAAGTCCGAAATTTTTGGATTGAGCTCATTATCCAGTAAAATGTTGCTGGCTTTGATATCTCTATGAATTACTCTCAGTCTAGAGTCTTGATGGAGATAAAGCAGCCCTCGAGCAATTCCACCAATAATGTTCATACGCTTCGTCCAATCCAGTAATTTTCTGCTTGCTTGGTCTGATCAATTTTTCATTCATGTTAGTCTGATTAACAACTCGATTCGTAACAGAAGTAAGAATATAAATGATAACTTCTAGAGCTAAAATGCTGTTGATTTGGACAGGTTCGCACCGAAAATGAAGAAGTCCAAACTTTTATTGGGCATGTATTCATAGATTAACATATTTTCATCTTCTTGAATGCAGTAACCAAGAAGCTTTACGAGATTGCGATGCTGAAGTTTAGCAATGAATTTAACTTCATTTTTGAACTCGTCCATCCCTTGAACAGAACTCTTTGAAAGCCTTTTCACCGCTATTTCTTGTCCTTCTATCAATATGCCCTAAGTCATGATTCCAGCAGTTCAGTTAGTTTCATAAACGAAGATGATACATATAGGTTAGTTGGAGATTCTTTTGTTACCTTGTATACAGGTCCAAAACCACCTTCTCCCAACTTGTTGCTGCTTGAAAAGTTATCAGTGGCATGAGCTATGGTACTCAAATCAACTATTGGTAATTCTATGTCCTCTTTCCTTACTTCTTCAAGTCTATCATTCTTCCCAAGATTCCTCCTCCGCCTGCAGAACATCATTCCTGCCACTAGCATGCCCATGCCCAATGCAGCGGCGCTGGCAATTATTCCTGCTTTCAACTTCGTACTCAAGTTCCTTTTCTTCGCATTTGCACCTGAACGCAATAACGAATAGTTAGAAGCAACTGGACCTATTCCCTAGTTCAAGACTTCCTTCGCAACTGAAACTTGAATAAAATCTTGAAATTCTTTTTATTTAGAGTAGAAGGAAACGGAAGAAGAAGAAGAAGAAGTTTATAATAATTTAGTGTTGAGGAAGTGGACAAAGCAGCAGAGTCAAGATTTCCTAGTTTCTATGCTATATTGACTTTTCCCTTTTCAGGCTTTTTGAAGTGAAGAGGAACATGAATAATTCTTCAATTTCTATCCATGCTGGTCATCTAGATAGGAGCGAATTAAATCAATAACTAGTAGCATAATTGGAAGGCATACCTAATTCCGAAGCAGCCACCCGAACAGAGACGTCTTGTCCATCCCCAGTTGACCTTCTCATATCAATCAGGTCACCAAACCAAATCAGGCAGCCACTTCCACCTGCCCTGAAATCTAAATTTGTATAAGCAGTGCAAGAGCAGTTCTTCAGACACAATCTCTCACATTCCTTGAGGTCAATGCTCTTGTCAAACCAGGAAGAAGATGTGTCTGGCAGTTTATTTGCTGTATACTTGAGAAAGCCATCTTTATCACTACAATTCAATGGAGTCCTCCGGTGACACCCACCTGACCAATCTGAAAAATTCCAATCTACTGGAGACATAGGCGTGAATCCATCCAAGCATACACATATAGGAGTTCTAGTTATCTCACAGCGAGTGTTGGGACCACAGAACGCATACTCTTCACACTGATCGTACTGGCCATTTCCAACAATCACCCAGTCCTGAGCTCTGTCATTCCATGTGAGGCTCTGAGAAAGGCCCAATGGACTTAGTGTAAGCTTTGAAGAAACTGAACTTTGAATCCTATACTCGAAATAAACCTCTTGGTTGTTGAGCACAAATTCATTTGTGGAAATTTGATTGGGTATCGGTCTAGGATTTGATGTAAATTTTATGCCAGTCCATGGCCCCCCTCTAAACACTGTTCTATTCCCTTTCTTCAAAAGTACCTGTGGATACCCCTGAGGATCGATACCAAACGTAAACTCACCTCGAGCAGGATCTTCTGGGCTCTTCCAAGATGACAGAAACCTGTCAATCCGTGTTACAAAGTTGACTCCGATTCTCATTCCAGGTAGTAAGGTATCACAAGGATGATCAAAACTCTGCCACAAAAAGTTTGCAGGGTTATAATCATTTCCTTCTCTCACAACAAAATTTCCAGAATCCAAGAGCTGCGCAACCGGATTCTGCGTAATTCTTGATGCACTTGAATTTGATGACCAAACAATATGGTTTGTGCTATTGAGAAGGATTAGAATCCCTTGGGTGGTGATGTTCAGAACTCCCATATTATCAGAAAGTGAATTTTCTCTATTGGCAACCCATAAAACTGTCTGGGGAGACTTGTCGAGCCATAATCCCAAGTATCTGCTTGTTGAACCTTGAGGCCTGAAAAATCCTAGCTCAAAGCTTCCGCTTGAAGAAACCAGAGTCTCACCATCTCTCAAGGATTGGCCTGGGTTGATGATTTCCAGTGCGGTGGAAGTGGTTAAGATGGAGATGAAGAAAGATATCACGAAGAACACTCCCATTCTTGAATTTGTTAATGGACAATGTGTTATGTAATGTTCTGACATAAATAATTAAACCTTTAACACATTGTTTTCACTAATGTTGTAAGGACACGGCGTTTCGCCAATTCGCCTTCCCAAATGTCAGAGTCCCATCAATTTTGGTTTGGCGAAAAAACTTAAAAAACTAAAAAGTCAACCAATAGTTGCTTACTTAGGGGTAAACAATTGACCGATTATGATGAAGGTGACCAACGTGTCACTTGTTCTTTGATCTGAAAAGTTGAAGGACATGGAAGATATAACCTTCGAGTGCCACTGGCCAGAACAGCTAAGGCTTGAGAGCTTTCAGCCTGCCAAGAAATTTTTCAGTCAAAATATTTGACTATTTGAACCATTTTTAAATTGGTATATCTTTGGAATATTTTGTCTATTTTATTTATTTATTTAAATATATTTGAAAAGTATTTAATAGCATGCTATTTTTTTTTTATAAAATTTCCTCCCTAAACACTATAAATATTTTTATAACAAGTAATATTCTATTAATTATTTTTTAAGTTTATATTAACAAAAAAATAAACATAAAAAATCACTAAACTCAAAGCTCACAAAAATCATATAAATCTTTCTTATTATACCTTTTTTTAAATAAACTCAAAAAATAATTAATAAAATACCACTAATTATTTCCTAACCACCGTAAAATTTCTCTCTATCTTCGTCTAGTTTCAAAAGGTTACTACTTTTAATCTTTTTATTTTTTATAACAAAACATATATATGTATTTGCTCTCTTCTTTTATTTGTTTATTTTTTATTCTTGCAAATTCTGGCTTTCTGTCTAACCTTTTCTTACATTCGTATATATATAAACGGTTGGTTTTGTCCAAAGTTTACTAGTTTTTTTTTTTTTTTTTTTTCTAGTAAGATTTGACTGAGAATATTCAGTTATTACTTACCGTCAAATTATTTGCTTTTAACTTTGGGTTGCGTTATCTCTATTCCCATATTTTTTATTCTTTCAAATTCTAAAACAATCCGTTTTCTGCCTTTGAAAATAATAATTCAACATCCACATGAAGGAAACTCTACCCTTTCATGACTTCTGCTTTTTGTTATTTTTTATTATTATTTCCGCATATATTCATTCTTATTATTAATATCAAGATTAAAAATAAATATTATATTAAATTAAAATTACAATTACAATTTAAAAAAAACTACAATGATGTTTTACTATACACTAGGCACAAGCACACTATTCATAAACACTATTATATACATGGTTTATTGTGTATCAAAACATATTGTTTTAAATCTTTTAAGCATGAAATATTATAATTTCCTCAAAGTTTTAAGTGATTTTTAAAACTTTCTCCCCCTTTAGTTTCTAAGTTTAAGTGTTATATATAATGCTTATTGAACTTCATTTGTGTTAAATCTATCTCGAAGAGAGAAAAATTTCTAACAAGCTCCAATACAAGTCTGTAATAAGCAATATTGATGTTAATAAACTCGCCTTTGATATAAAGTTTAAGAATATAATTTTAGCATTCCAAGTGACTAGGAAAAGGAGATGGAGTTCCAAGAAGAAAATTAGTTTTTTTGAATTTGGAATTGATATTTTCAAATTTTTAGAGAGGATTTGAGTTTGTTTTGAAGTTTTAAATGGTTTTTAAGTGATAAGTCAGATTTATTTTTTTTTAATTTATTTTTTAAATATATGGGTCCAGCGTATATGCCAGATTTAATACCAAGTTCAAAGTCAAGTCCAAGGTGGAGTGGGTCAGGTGTGGATGCCAAACCCAATATGCTTGGACTTGACGGTCAACCAAGTCCAAGGTATTTGGACTTGACATG
>Ga0325404_1002383_pt1 | contig 20139 bp, 21 predicted proteins | sample PopdelMetagenome_18_FD_205664 | JGI IMG/M metagenome (GOLD analysis project Ga0325404, IMG submission 205664) | Populus deltoides microbial communities from Bellville, Georgia, United States - Xylem-Control-R1 | ecosystem: Host-associated > Plants > Phyllosphere > Stem > Wood/Secondary xylem... | reverse complement strand
ACATGTAGATATGACAAAGTAAGGATGAGAAGTGTAATTTTCTTTTCATGAATCTACTAATTTCCTTCACTTGTTTAGCAATTAAAGATATTTTCAAATTAGTTTGTACATCAATAGTTTTTGTACTTTATCTTCATTTATATTTAAAATAAATTTACATGTATATTTATTTTATAGTAGGTTTGATATCGTGAAACATTATATTTTTAAAAAATATTTTTTAATTAAAATATATCAAAATAAATTTTTTATATTTTTTACTTTTAATTTAAAAACTTCAAAATTATAAAAAATATATATATAAAAAAATATTAATTTAATATTTTTTTCAAATAAATAATAATATAAAACATAAACTAAAATGTGAAAACAAGTCACTCAATTGATAGAGACATGAGATAAGGTACGCGCATCACAAAAATAAAATATTTTATATTCATCGAATAAATTTAATCAAGGTGATTTTTAGACACCTTTATCTCCGTGCTGACCTCATCCTCGCATGAATATTATTCAGCCAGGCTCTTTAGCAATAAAATATTAAACAAAGCAGCGCGTGAAAACACAATCAAGCATCGAGCTTTGGGAAAAACAATTGCGACTGCGACAAAAACAAAGAGCTTTGGTACCTTTCTGTCACTAGCATGGTAGCATTATGACGCGCACAGCGATAGCACCACACGAAACTTTCACGTAGAGCCAAAAGTACCGACGCTCCGAACCAAGCGCGTTACCGCGTGAACTATATGACGCAAAGTACGCGACATCTGGCATTTAGAACCAGTAGTTTACCCACTGAAGTGTGCCCCTACTCGTCTAGACACATGTCCACTCCGTGTTTGTTTCCCTGTTTCCTTAATGGCGTCTCCAAGAGTCATTGTACTTTGCATGGTCCCTCGAATTTCATATTTATTTAAATCAATCCTTATATTTATTTCTAGCCAGATTAATTTTTTTAGCTAGCTAAAAAAGATGAGTTGGGTCCAATTACATGGCTATTTACTTCAATGATTTCGTAAATGCAAGGATATATATTTTTTATTTCATAAAATAATCCAATCAATTGCTTCGAAACAGGGGACAAAGCTAGAATTTGTAGCTATTAAAATAAAAAATACCCTTTGCATGTTTCTTTTGTCTCTTAAAAGGCTAGCATGCCATGAAAACACGAATAAAAAATCAAAATAAATATATATTAATTGTATATCTTAATATCATGGTATGCATTTTTTCCCTTCAGTACATATACTTGTTTCATATTTTAAATACATTGAATTATTCTATTTAACTTTGTCCCGGATTGAATATGAAAAATATTCAACTTTTAATACCTAGGATTTCTAACTCAATTCATAAAAAAATAACTCGAAAGAAATTAAACCTAAATCTAATCCCAACCATAATATTGGTGTTTGAAGTCTATTTATTTTTGCGTTTCAAAATAGTTTTTTTAAAATTTAATTTTTTTTCTTCAAATTTTTTTTACTGTGTTTTCATATTGTTTTAATATGCTGATATAAAAAATAATTTTTTATAAAATATTATTTTAAAATATTTTCAAGCAAAAAACTACTAAAAAAACAAGTACCATAATAACAAACATCAAGTTAAATGTCCTCGGTTTGACTTGGCTTGGCTGCATCAATATATTCAATTAATGCTAAAGTGGTCCCAGATTGATGAAAAATAAAGTATAACTGTTGATTTTTCTAAAATGTAATTATCAGGGGACCTCTATGATTTAAATCAGCTTTTGAAAAGCGTGACCATGAAAGTTAAAACCGCATTAAATAAATCATATCCCGCGATATGATAAGATATTTTGATAAAATTTCCACGATAATGAAAAAAAGCGAAGGAGACGTAACGGTACTGACAAAATGATCATAAAGGTAAGATATTTTACAGTAGACCCGTGACTAGAGTGAGGAAGGGGTCTTACAAATAAAGTGCTTGAGGTTTTGCTTTGTCGGGGCAAAATTGGGAATGAAAAGGACAGTTGAGGTATTTTATTGATCGGGAGAGATTTGGATTGGTAGATTACTCGCCTTTGGTAGTTTCTTGACATCGTTATCGTGCGTGGCTCCAGGTAGATCAAAAGAGGTTGTTTTAAATAAAAAATAAAAAAAATCTCACAATTCATCTATCAGGTTAATGTCGTGGGTTGGCAAGTTATGCCGTCGTGGAGGGTATTATTGTTTAATAAAGTACTAATTATTTTTTAAAATATTTTTTTTTATTTTTAAAATTTATTTTTAATATTAGTATATTAAAATAATATAAAAATATTAAAAAATAATAATAAAAAAAAGTTAAAAATCACTTATTCGACCCAAGTAGTCCGAGTTTAATAATTATTGTTCTTGGTACAACGGAGAGCCACCAGTTTTTTTTCCTTATTTTGTTTATTTATCTATTAATATGATTTTTTTATTTTAGATTAACATAGGTGTTCGGACAAGTTTGCACGCACCTTGAATAATCTCAGGGACCATGAAGTTAATAATCATGTAAATCTCCGGTACTCATGAGGTTTGTGAAATTTAAATCGGTGACTTCTGGAAAATAAATTCAGAACCTAATGAGTTGAGTTATACCTCTCAATATTAATCTGGTTTTATCTTTGTTACATTGAATGTGACAGTTTTTAATGATTTTTTTTATACATGGAAATTACAATTTTTAACGAAATTGGACCTCAAATTCTTCTTTTTCAATAACATTGTTGAGAGTTCAAATTCAATTTGAACTCGTTTATTATTACCTTTAGGTACCGTTTGGGAACGCGGTTGCGGCTGCGTTCCCAAAAAATTTGAATTTTTTTTTTGCTAAAATTTAATATGATTTGTACGTTTTGGATCGTTTTGATGTGCTGATGTCAAAAATGATTTTTAAAAAATGAAAAAATATCATTGACATGTATTTTAGCACGAAAAATTATTTAAAAAGCACCCGCAATCACACTGTCACACACGCTCTTCGTAACAATACTTTGAAAGTGTGATCTCGTAATCATAATCACCATATATAAAAGATTTATAATAAAATATTCATACATACCACATTGACGAAATAGCTTAGGAGGGATGCACCTTAAAGATGGCTGGAAAAATATTTTTAAAAATCAACCTGTCGCCATCGGCAGCAAAGACTATTTTTTATATATAAAAGATCAAACATATAGAACAAATCGTGGAATCTTCAAGAATTGATTAAATCGCGATAAATTGAAAAAAGCGAATGCGCCGTACCATCGAATGGGTGGGGGCCCGACTGGACGTATGTGGCGAATATTCACTAGATTTGAATTTGTGGTTTCGAATCCGCGCCACCACTCAACACTACTTATCAGGATACGCAGACAAGAAAGCTATATAAGCTATAGAACCTATCAGATAAATAACTCGACTTATCACTGATAGGTCAGTAGATATAGAAAGAAAGACTCCTGTACAACGCATCGAAGATAGCGAGACCAAGTCTCTTTTATCCTCTCTCTCTCCCCCTCCCTCCCTCAAGAAACGCAGCCTTGAAACCCTAGAAGTTGCCTCGATTTCCGTTCTCTGCATAGGTTCAATTAAGCTCCGAGTCGCCTAATCTTGCTTAATTAAGCGTAGATTTGGTAGTAGTTAGCGTGTATGCAGAGCTAATTTGATTGATTGATCGAAAGAAAATGTCGTCTTTGAGTAGAGAATTGGTGTTTCTCATACTTCAGTTTCTTGAAGAAGAGAAATTCAAGGAGTCTGTCCACAAGTAAGCCCCTGTCTCTCTTTCTGTATGTATTTTTGTACGTATCGGTGTATTTTTGTGCGTATACTTGGACGTGCTTGTGTTTGTGTGTGGAAGTAGTGGATTTTCGTGCGTTATGGCAAGTAAGCCTTGGTTTCTGTATCCTTATGTGTACTTTGTAGGTAATTGTGTATTTTGTTTTGTATTTTTTGGTCTTTTTTTTTGTATGTTATGTCTGTGTCGATTTTGAGCTGTACTGTGCTGGATGGATTTGTGATTGTTAAGTTATAGATCGAGTGATAAGTGCTTTTTGTTAAGGTTAGTTAGGTGGTGGTGGTGGTGGTTTTTTTGGCTGTTCATGGAAGTTGAAAATTTATAATTGTTGAATTTCATTTTTAAAAGACTTGAACAAGGCAGTTGGATTAGATGTAGTTGAGTGGTGTGAGTTTCTGTATCATTGAGCTTTGAGTGATGAAAAGAGTTGGAATTTTGCTGGTCTGAGAGTAGGGTTTTTATTTATTTACTTTTTGTTGGGATTGGGATAATTTAAAGTGTAAAAGTTGAAATATTTGTGTTTCAGATTGTAGTTTGGTTCTTAATATTTGCGAGTTAATTGATTGGGAAATTTTGAATTAATGCAAATGCTGTGTAATTTAGGCTCGAGAAGGAATCGGGGTTTTACTTCAACATGAAGTATTTCGAGGAGAAAGTGCTGGCTGGAGAATGGGATGAAGTTGAAAAGTACTTAGCGGGTTTTACCAAAGTTGATGATAACAGATACTCAATGAAGATATTTTTTGAAATCAGGAAACAGAAGTATCTTGAAGCGCTTGATAGGTAAATTGCGTCTTAAATTACAGGCAAACTTTCTGACTCTAATTTGAAAGAGTTATATTCACTGTTTTTGTTCGATTCCTACTTACAGGCAAGACAAGGCGAAAGGTGTTGAAATTTTAGTGAGTGATTTGAAGGTATTCTCGACCTTTAATGAGGAACTGTACAAAGAAATCACTCAGCTTTTAACTCTTAACAATTTCAGGTATTTTTCTCTCTCATTAAGTTATTTTGGTTATCTAGCCAGGTTTGATATTATAATTTAATTTCCTTTTTGATCGGTTTTGTTGCTTAATGTTGGAAAAATCTAGGATTTGAATATTGAAATTCATCAACTGGTTGGCAAAATGGTAATGATAGCTTAGCTGGGCTTAATTCCTGTTCATTTTCAACTATTGTTTATTGTCTTTTTTCTTCCCCACATTTTCTTTCTTCTAAAATTAGTGAAGACGTGTGGTACTTGTAGGGGCTGTGTTCACGGAGTTGTTTTCTTACATGAATCATGGAACCACAGAAAACTCTAATTTGTTAATTAATACAGGGAAAATGAGCAACTATCCAAGTATGGCGACACTAAAACAGCTCGTAGCATTATGTTGGTAGAGTTAAAAAAGCTTATTGAAGCAAATCCTCTCTTTCGTGATAAGCTTGCGTTTCCTACCTTGAAGTCATCTCGATTGAGGACCCTAATCAATCAGAGGTAAAGTTGTTATAGCATTGGATGAATCATGAACCATATGTGATATTAGAGCATTTGGTTTATCATGAACTGCTGATTTATGCTATACTTGGTTTGTTATGTTTGGATGTGATACTGCATTTTTCACATTCTTTTGCGTGGAAGATGTGCTTTTCTTTATCATAGAACATAGTTTATTAAATTAGTATAGCCAGAGTCCACATTTTTTGCACTGATATGCTATCAACTCGGGATTGTGAAGTTTTCAGTTGAAATACTTGATGTTTGACCATGTTGCATACAGTAATGTATGATTTCCTTCAAAACCAAAGGGGATTGCTGTTGTTTTTCTATATTGTTCTTGTTTGACTGCTTCTACGATTTCCATTATTTGCGCCATATCAATGTTTGACGTTGTATGTGACTACTTGGTCATTGCAGTTTGAACTGGCAGCACCAGTTATGCAAGAATCCAAGGCCGAACCCAGACATTAAGACTTTATTCACAGACCACACATGTTCACCTATGAATGGTCCTCTTGCTGCTGCACCTGTCAATCTTCCAGTTGCTGCTGCTGCTGCAAAGCCTGCTGCATATACTCCTCTTGGGGCTCATGGTGTATGATATCTTGAACTTTTTAATTTTCTAACCCAGAACAAGCTTTAGATTGTGAGGTGTTGATCACTGAACACTTTTTTTTTTTTGTATTAGCCCTTTCCAGCTACTGGTGCAGCAGCTAATACTAGTGCTTTAGCCAGTTGGATGGCAAATACTTCCGCTTCTTCATCTGTCCAAGCAGCTGTTGTTACTGCATCGTCAATTCCTATTCCACAAAATCAAGGTTTGCAATTTCATTGAGTTGGAGGTTGCTTTCTAGCAAATACATGTTACTGTAAAGAGAGTGAAAACTGATAAGCTGAGGAACTTAAAAAAGAAGAAGAAGAAGAAGGAGGAGAAGAGAGGGATAGAAATATGCTGAAACAACATCAAAATCTCTCTGATTTCGATATTGACACATGCTTACTGAGTACACATCTTTGGAGCCAAAATGGCCCTGTACTCTGGATTCTTATTAATTTCTTGTATTTTGCTGGAGAAAGAAGGATAGATTGGGATGGGTTTCATGAATTTCTTTTATTTCTTCTGTTTTGAATGCCTGTTTGATTCCATCTCCTTTTAGTTAACCAGAGAATGTAAATTGGGAAATATGGTTGTATGGGAATTGGGAAATAACGGTTAAGAAGTTGACTCTTGGTTAACATGCTTGATTGTCTCTCAGTTCCAGTCTTGAAACGTCCAAGAACACCACCAACAGCCCTGGGCATCGTTGATTATCAGAATCCTGATCATGAACTAATTAAACGTCTCCGGCCTTCCCAATCTGTTGAAGAGGTATTTTGAGCTGATTTTGCTCCAAATATGCAACAATTCACGATGTTGTTTTGTCATTATGCTTACTGTTCTTAACTTAGCGTTTGTTGTTTCATTCCTATTGTTGGATGACCTCACCTTTTTAGGTCACATATCCAGCATCTAGACAACAGGCATCTTGGTCTCTGGAATACCTGCCAAGGACAGTAGCTTTTTCCTTGCATCCAGGGTCAGCTGTCATGAGCATGGATTTTCACCCTTCTCACCACACATTGCTTCTTGGTATTTCTATGTGTATTGGTGATTTATGTCAAATGATCATATGGGAATACATTACTGCGTTCCTGTCCCCCTCGTTAACTTATTGTGTCATTTGAACAGTTGGTTCTGTTAATGGTGAAATTACACTTTGGGAACTCATCTCGCGGGAGAGGTTGTTTTCGAAACCCTTCAAGATTTGGGACATGTCAGCTTGTTCATTGCAATTTCAGGTCCTCTCTGATATCCTTTTGTACTGTACTTGTACTGGTATTTTTTCTTCACATTATTGCTGCATTTTTGCGTTTCATGGGATATCTTTGTTGTGACTTGTGACATGGGAATTTGAAGCAACTAATTTGTGGATCTGATATGTAATATCTTGCAGGCCTCTGGTTTCAAGGATGCCTCAATTTCTGTTACCCGTGTTGCATGGAGTCCTGATGGAAATTTTGTGGGTATGTGACACTTGTTAGATAAAACTTTTAAGGTGTGCTGTTAGCATCTTAATGTTTTTGCTGTTACAGGGGCTGCATTTAATAAACACTTGATTCACTTGTATGCTTATAATGGACCAAATGATCTGCGCCAGCATTTAGAGGTTAGTCAGTCTCTTGTTGATTGTGCCTGTTGGACTAAATCTGTAACTATACTATTGACTTGCCTTTGTCATTGCAGATTGATGCCCATGTTGGTGGTGTGAATGATTTGGCTTTTGCTCATCCAAACAAACAACTATGTGTGGTCACCTGTGGAGATGACAAGCTAATAAAGGCAATATATATAATGTGTCATAAGAGTTTTTAATTAAATTTGGGTTCCAACATTATCTAATGAAAGTAGTGAAACAGGTGTGGGATTTAACAGGACGGAAGCTGTTTAATTTTGAAGGTCATGAGGCACCGGTTTATAACATTTGTCCACACCACAAAGAGAACATCCAGGTATCTCAAATGGAAGCAGAGGGCTCAACTGTTTTTCTTTTGACTTTCCTCTTCTCATTGCTGCCTGGGAATCAAATAAAGCTATCTTTTTTTTTCTTTTTTTTTTTTGTAATTGATGACTTGGTTCCCTGGAACGATGGTTGTGTTATCAGCATGCACACAAACCACTTTCAGAATCCTTTTTTCCATGTGGATGCCAGCCTATCATCAACTCATCTGTATTGATTGATAAACTGGCTATTATTGTTTGGAATGGGATTCAAGTGCTGTGGTGTCAGTTATATTGCTTTTACCAAATTAATATTTCTAGTGAAGTGTTGTTTCTCTGGCACTAACTTTTATAGTTGCATACTTGCAGTTCATATTCTCTACTGCTATTGATGGGAAAATAAAGGCCTGGCTATATGACAATATGGGATCTAGAGTTGACTACGATGCTCCTGGCCGGTGGTGTACTACGATGCTTTACAGCACTGATGGCAGTAGGTAAGATAATTTTATTGTAAATTTGATTGCTGTTTTTCTCCAATTCCATTTTCTACATGTTTGTAAGGTCTGATGAAATTTTCCATGTTGAGCATTGTTCTTTGATCTTCTTTGTGTTTTTTTTTATCAATTATTTATCAAGTTGCTTCCTTTTTCCAGGCTGTTCTCTTGTGGAACAAGTAAAGATGGAAAATCTTATCTGGTCGAATGGAATGAAAGTGAAGGATCGATAAAGAGGAGTTTTGTTGGGTTCAGAGAGAAATCAGCAGGTGTTGTGCGGTTTGACACTACCCAAAACCACTTTTTGGCTGCTGGTGATGATGGTCAGATAAAGTTTTGGGATATGGAGAATACCAATGTCCTCACAAGCACAGATGCAGATGGGGGGTTGCAGGTTATTTTTGTCTTTGGCTTTTTTTTTTTTGTGGAACACCTCTGCTTTTTTTTGTTACTTAATCATGTTAATTGCAACAGACTCTTCCTCGCCTGAGATTCAACAAGGAAGGGAATCTACTCGCTGTTTCCACAGCAGACAATGGATTCAAGATACTTGCAAATGCTGCTGGTCTCAGATCATTGAGAGCAGTTGAAACTCAATCTTTTGAAGCATTGAGATCACCTATGGAATCTGCTGCTATCAAGGTTACATTGATTTCTTTTAGCAAACTTGTTTCTTTGAAAGCATTTATGTTCTAAGATCTGTCGGAACTTGTTTTTGTTCGTCGGTCAGGTTTCTGGTGCTTCTAGCATCGCAAATGCCAGTCCAGTGAATTGTAAAGTGGAAAGGAACTCTCCCGTCAGGCCTTCTCCAATTCTTGTATGTGAACTTTATGTTCTTAACTCTAGTTTTGATTTATCTATGGTTTCTTCAAAATGTGGCATTCTACTTTCAGGTTTGGAGAAGTATTTGAGTTTATTGTTTGCTTGGCCCAAGTTTAATGCATTACCCAGATGCAGTATTAGCTGTGGTTTTAGTTGTTAGCTATTACATGGTAGTGAAGAGGGGGCCATCTATTTATTTCTTTATAACGTGCTCTGTCTGAGTCACCATGTACCCCTGCATGCTGGACATGATGTTTGCTTAATTTTTTCTTTGCTTGGTGAACAAAGTCACCCGTGAAGAAAATTGGCCCTGGTTTTAAGGCTTTGCCCTGTGTATGATCTTTTTTTCTCCCATGGATATTTTTTTTTTAATTTCTAACATAATTGTGCTGCACAAATGATTGAGACTAATTTTTTTTTTTTTTGAATTGTTTAAGAATGGGGTTGATCCTTTGAATAGAAGCATGGAAAAACCAAGAACTGTGGATGATGTAATTGATAAAACAAAACCATGGCAATTGGCTGAAATTGTAGATCCCAGCGAGTGTAGATTAGTTACCTTGCCCGAGAGCGCAGATACCTCCAGCAAGGTGCTTTAAGTTTCTTCTAATGTTTATGTTGTTTTGCATGATTTTTCTAGTTTAATAAAGTGTCAACCTTCTCATTTTTCTATCCAGGTTGTTCGGCTTCTATATACAAATTCTGGTGTTGGCATGTTGGCTCTTGGAGCAAATGGTATTCAGAAGCTTTGGAAGTGGCCACGCAATGAACAAAATCCAAGTGGAAAGGTAATATGTGGTTAAAATATATAGATATCAATATGTTTAGTTTTTTCTGTCAATGAATGGATTTCTGAAGCAGGTTGGTGTTTAAAAAGGCCACCGCCAGTGTTGTTCCACAGCATTGGCAACCAAACAGTGGTCTTCTTATGACTAATGATGTCTCAGGTGTCAACCTTGAAGAAGCAGTCCCATGCATAGCTCTCTCAAAGAATGACTCATATGTAATGTCAGCCACTGGTGGGAAGGTTTCACTGTTTAACATGATGACATTCAAGGTCTGTCTGCACATGCATGTTTTGCAAATATAGATAGCTTTGTAATTTTTAGTGTCTCAATGAATTGGTTAATCTGCAGGTGATGACAACTTTCATGTCCCCTCCCCCTGCTTCAACCTTTCTAGCATTCCATCCCCAGGATAACAATATCATAGCCATTGGAATGGAGGATTCTACTATCCACATATACAATGTTAGAGTGGATGAGGTGATTACTTGCTAAAAATCTGACTGCTGATTTTGTCCTTGAAAGACCATTCCACTCTCTTAACCACATCTAATGTTCCTGATTTGTTTTTCCAGGTGAAATCAAAATTAAAGGGTCACCAGAAGCGAGTAACTGGTTTAGCCTTTTCCACCAATCTTAATATCTTGGTATCATCAGGTGCTGATGCACAGGTAAATAGGGGCAATGCTGTTCGTCTTTTTTTAATCTATCATAGTGAAGCAGTTGACCATGCCCGAGAGTTTACATTTTGGGTTTTAAATTTTTTAGCTGCTCGCACACTTGTGTCCATGGAGATGCTGATTTGATCTATTTACCACTGTTTGCCTAAACATCCCATTTATGTGCTCCAATAGGATTGGATTACTGTCACCATAAAGAAGGAAACAAAGATAAAGCATGGATAATATGCCTTTCCTTTTATAGGTTTAACTTAGGACTCATTTTTGTGTTTGTGTAAGAATCAGGTAGTGTTGATGTCAAATGCAATTCATATCTCATTGATATCATGGATAAAGGAGGTTTAGGGGTAGAACATAAAGGAGGTTTAGGGGTAGAACATGGCCATTTTCCAGGCACCGTGGAAGTTGATTTCTGAGTATTTATTTAAAAGTTTATGATTTTTGGATATTAACAATCAACACCCAATTGCTGTTCAAGCATGTCTTGGCAGATAAATTTCTTTGCTTGTCCTATCTGTACTTACTAAAGATGTCATGCTATTAAAACCCTTATATCTGAAGACCATGTGACCATTCATGTGTAAAATTGCTTTTGCAACTCATTCCAATCTCTGTAATAAATACTTTTTGCAGCTTTGCATCTGGAGCATTGATACATGGGAGAAGAGAAAATCAGTTGCTATTCAAATTCCTGCAGGAAAGTCACCTACTGGTGACACCCGTGTACAGTTCCACTCTGATCAGACTCGCTTGCTTGTGATTCATGAGACTCAGTTGGCAATATATGATGCCTCCAAGATGGAGCGTATGCGTCAGGTACAAGTTTTGATATAATTTTTTTAATTTTTGTTCGCTTTAAGCTGATTCAGTTATTCTTTTGATTTTCCTTTGCAGTGGGTACCGCAAGATGCTGTTTCTGCACCCATATCTTATGCAGCATACTCTTGCAACAGTCAATTGATTTATGCTACATTCTGTGATGGTAACATTGGAGTGTTTGATGCTGATAGCCTGAGGCTTAGATGCCGAATTGCCCCCTCAGTATACAACGGGTATGTGTTTTTTACCATGCCTTGTACTTGAGTGCTTCATCTGTCTCAATTAGTAGTGTTCCGTGCCCCATAGTCTCTTTGATTCACCTAAATCCTGCATGAAACTGCATATCAAACTCTCAACAAATATCTGTTTACTCTTCATTTTCCTTTCTGCTCAAGCAATCTGAAGTTAGAATTTAATGTCTTCTTGATATCCATGCTTGCCCATGATTTTTTTTTTTAATGCAGGAGCCAAACTGTGTACCCACTAGTTGTTGCTACGCATCCACTCGACCCAAACCAGTTAGCCTTGGGGTTGACAGATGGATCTGTTAAGGTGATAGAACCCGCAGAATCGGAAGGGAAGTGGGGAACAAGTCCGCCTGTAGATAATGGGGTGCTAAATGGTAGGACGACATCATCATCTACTACAAGCAACCACACGCCAGATCAGTTGCAAAGATAAGAATCCTTGAATTGTGCATTGTATTTGCATATGGGCATCTGTAATTCATCAACATAGAATTTAGGTCCTTAGTCCCTCTCCCTCATATGTCCCTTATCAAAGGTTAGATACACAACATTCTTGTATACTTGTCTAGTTAGCTCTAGTTACTTGATTTTCTCCCCTTTTTTTTCTCATTTTCCCCTACGTATTTGCCCATCTAAACAGGTCTTGTATCCATAATTTCTGTCTTTTTCTCTCTTAATAAACTCATTTGTGATTGTGAACACGGTTGCTGCGCATACTCATGGGAGTGGACGGGGGAAGGAAATCTAGAAGTTCAAAACTAGAGTGGCAGGGTTAAAGCTTCAGCATGACTGGTTTTTGTTTCATTTTCTTATGTCTGTAAGAATTCATTACAGTGATACGAACAGGTAAATTCCTGACAGGTTATGGGTCAAAATTGGCGAGTGCTCTAAATTTCAAGCATCGAGAATCTCCTGTCGTTTCATCAACTGATAATTTTTCTTCATAATTCAGCCCCGTTTAGCTTTGTGGCCATACTTTGTTTTTAAAAAAAATTGAATTTTTTTCAAGAAGCAATCTTTACTGGAATCCGGTCTCACGGTCTTCAAGCTGAAACCCTGAGAGTTCTTTTACTCACTTTCCAAGAAAATAAAAGGAAAATGTTGCTGTAGTTGTGAAATGAAATAGAAGACGGCGTAAACTCAGCACATCCACATATAGATCAAACCCGTCAACATATTTCTGGAAGGATAAATTGACCAATATACCCCGCAAGTTTAATCGGTTTAAATCCAAGTATTTTCCATTTTATCCTTGCACGTGATGTTCTTAAACAAAATGATGAAAATATCCTCCTTGAAAAAAAAAAAAAAAAAAAACAGTAAAATATCGGAAACTTAATCTAAAAGAAAAAGAAATATTGCGAGGTTGTAAAACCTGGCCTATAGCTATAGCTTGGATGGGTTGATTTGGGTAACTTGGGTTAATTAAAATGATAAGGGTATCATTATTTTTAAAGTAAAGCCCGGTTTTATTTGTAGATCAGGATATGGATTTATATATGAGGTTATCTAGATTTGAAGTTAAGTTTCATTTAATTTTTAATTTAAATCTTAACAAGATTTTAGGTCACTTAGATACTTGATTTAGTCCGGGTTTAATAATATATTGAGCTAATATCAATTTTTTCTTTAAAAAAAATAATATAACTACAAGGGGTTGATTTTGTTTATTTAAGTTTGGATCTGACTCTTTATGGGCCAAATTGTTTATGGGCCCTATTCATTTAGTCCTCTCTGGCCTCATTCAAAACGCACCACCTCAATCTTCTTCTTTCAACTCTCCCCTTCTTCTATTAGGGTTTCTCTCTCTATCACTGGAAAAAATAATGAAATCCAAATAGCGAATCGAACAGATCCTAAAAGGGACTAACCCACAGAACCTAGTGGAGAAGATCCTACTGTCCAAAATCTATCAACACACGTACTGGAAAGAACAATGTTTCGGATTAACAGCTGAGACATTAGTCGATGGAGCTCGATCACTTAGGCGGTAATTATGGAGGAAATCGAAAACCGACGCCGTTTATGTGCTTGGTTACGAAGGTGCTGCAAATTCAGCCCGAGAAAGATATCGTTGTTGAATTTATAAAGTATGAAGATTATAAGTAACTAAAATTTATTAATTTTCTTTTTTATATCATTACTCTCTAACTTACTTTTAATTACGTTGGAGTTTATTTCTATATTGATTCTACTTGTGATTATCAGTCTCTATTTAGTGTTAATTGCCTTTTTATTTGGATTAATTACTAGTTTACTGCTTTTTGGGGATATTACTCAATTTGGGGTAGTTAATAGTAAATATAACTAGGGTTTTAACACATTTTGCTGTGGGGTTGATTTTTTTTTGGGGGGGATTGGATCTAATGCCTGGTTGCTGATATCTGATTGCTCTGGATTTATTGAAAGTGTGTGATTTTTATTGTTTTTTCTTAACAAATTTTGCTTATTGTTATTGAATAAAATTATTTTTGGGGATAATCACTCAATTTGGGGTAGTTAATAGTAAGAATAACTTGGGTTTAACAAGTTTTTTTTTTTTTTTGGGGGGGGGGGGTGGGAGCTGCTTGCTGATTGCTCAGAATTTTTTGAAAGCGTGATTATTATTGATTAAATTTGTTTTTGGAGGAGGGAGGGGTTTGTTTGGTTGATGAGGAAGTTCAATCAGAACAAAAGGCGGTTTTGTTAGTTTATGCAGAAAATGAATTTGTTTTTGGAGGAGGGAGGGGTTTGTTTGGTTGATGAGGAAGTTCAATCAGAACAAAAGGCGGTTTTGAAAGTGTGTGATTTTATTGTTTTTTCTTAACAAATTTTGCTTATTGTTATTGAATAAAATTATTTTTGGGGATAATCACTCAATTTGGGGTAGTTAATAGTAAGAATAACTTGGGTTTAACAAGTTTTTTTTTTTTTTTGGGGGGGGGGGGTGGGAGCTGCTTGCTGATTGCTCAGAATTTTTTGAAAGCGTGATTATTATTGATTAAATTTGTTTTTGGAGGAGGGAGGGGTTTGTTTGGTTGATGAGGAAGTTCAATCAGAACAAAAGGCGGTTTTGTTAGTTTATGCAGAAAATGAATTGGGGTCTTGTAAGTTTTGGTGTTGAAAAAAGAAAGAAAGAAAGAAGGGTTAAGTTGAATTTCTGTTTTTTTAGCTTGTATGGTTTTTGTTTTGTTTTTTGCTATGGAAAAGGTATGGAATATAAATTAATGGAGATAAGGTAATAGAGGAAAATAATAGAATTTATTTTTATATTTTACTAAATTCAATACCTGTCTGTTTTTTTGAGATAGTGGTGATGAGAGGAGGGATGAGAAACTCCGTGTTCTTAGAATTTGTACATGGTTTCGGTGTTCTTTAATTATTTTTTCCTGTGCTTTTTGGCCCTTCTGTGTTTTTTGTATTTTACAGTTACGAATTTTTCTTACGCAAATTTAAATGGACTTTTCATTGTCTTGGTGCAGATACGTGCGGGTGCTTGTTGCTTTTTATCTGCGACTTACTGGGACTGATATTGATGTGTATCGTTATTTAGAGCCTTTGTATAATGACTACCGAAATTTGAGGCAAAAACTAACTGATGGAAGTAAGTTCTTTAACCCCTTTCTATTGATTTTCTTCTGATCGCTTTCTCATTGCAACTTTTTGATGTATTTTGTGTGTTGTAGCTACTGTTTAGATGAATTTACATACTTATTTTTGAACTCTATTTATCAGAATTTGCATTTACACACATGGATGAAGTTATAGATGAGCTTTTGACATAAGACTATTCTTGTGATATTGTTCTGCCACGTATTAAGAAAAGGTAATTTTTCTATAACCCACCTTAGGAATTTATATCAAGTAATTGGACAGGGCAGACAACAGTTAAGACCTTTTATGTTCTATTGCCATAGGAATAGTAGCTTCTGATCTGTCAAGTCATTTTGCTTTTCTTTGTGTAATTTTGGTTTTTATTCCTTTGAATTCTATATTTTCACTTCAATAACAGTTCTATGAAGATTTTTGGGTGACCCTTAGCTGTAATTGTTAGATGGACTCTTGAAGCACTTGGTGCACTTGAAACTACAAAGTGTGTGTTGGAAGATGATTTTGAAAAGGAGGAAGAGCGAGAGGTGAATGAGCAACTTGATGGATTAGACAATGGTGCTGATGAAAGGGTATCCTTCCTTCTCAATCTGATTGATTTTTCAAATATTGTTTTCCTTTCCTTTCCTTTTTCCAAAAATTTCATTGCATACTGGTCTTACTTATCAATTTATGAATTTTTTACAGGATTATTGCCATGAAAGAAGCCCTGCAAGGGAAAGGGATAGGGATAGAAGATGTGACAGCCACAGATACAGGTAAGTGGCTTGCTCATTTTGACTCCTTATTTCTCATAAAATGTTTTGAGTGTATGCTGGAAGAACATTCATCTTCCAGTAACTCGTGATTTCATATTTTTTATAAGAGAATTTTTTTATTCAACTTATTTTGGCCTCTTTATGAGTTACTAAGATGCTAGGAGAAATGTGCATATGAATGCAATTAAACATTGTTATGGAAATAAAGATGGTAGCAATGAAGATCTGGTGGCACATAACAGGAACCACAGTGTTTATATATTTCATTGTTGAACTCCATTGAGCTTTGGAACTTAATATTGAGGTTCTTTTTCACATTTTTGGTTCCCCCCTCAGAGTAGATGTTGAGGTTTCAAACCAGTGTATATAATGGTTGAAAGGTTTTGGAGTTTTAAAACTGTCTTAACACATGAATGGATATGATGCAGAATTAGGAGTTTCACTTTTTGAGAATCTGCTATGAAGCCATGTTGGAAGCTGTTGTCTTAACAATCAAACCAGTTCAATCATATGTACAGTAGTTAGGTGCTACATTTATATCACCATGGCATTTAAAGCCATTGCTGGTTTAAAACAGCTTCCTATAGCAAAATCATATGATCCTGCCAGGTTTCTCTGCACTGGCAGTGTGCAGCGAGAAGTATGATGGATCAGACAATCTTACTGTAACTGTAACTCCATGTTCATTGATATTAATTTTAATTTGACTCTCAGCTAGTTTTCTGTTCTTGATGTTTTTTTTTTTTATTCCCATTAAAAACTCAAAACTTTTGAATCACTGAGCATTTGAATAGGTCAGGGGTTTTATGTTTCCAGCTATAAAACTGACTACTATTTTATAGGAAACTGGTTTTGTTTATTAAAATTGTCATGTGAATGCATGCTTGCAAATGAGAACTTGTGAATTTCAATGGCTTATGTTCTCATCACAGCTGTTGGAGCATTGGTGGCGTGTGAATTTCAATGGCTACTGTACTTTCCCTTTTATTTTTTCTGGCTGTTGAGAATTGCATTTCAGGTGCCACTTTGATGTGTAAAAAGTCCGCACATGCGTGGTTCCTTGGAAACAGGGTTAGCTTATGTGTCATTCCTGCTTTCCTTATTTATGCAGGGATCGTGACTATGATAGGGAGCGGGGACATGGAAGAGAGAGAGACAGGGACCGGGACAGGGATTGCTATCGCTTGAAAGATGAAAGAGATTATGGTCGTGAGAGGGAGCGAGAAAGAGAAAGGGAAGGCAGGGAGCGTGAAAGGCGGGATAGGGACCGTGGCAGACAGAGGAGGAGTCCATCTCGGAGCCCAATTAGGAGTCGGGATTGCAAAAGACATGCCCATAGCAGTAGTCCTAAAAGGCGCAGAGATGGAGCAGAAGAACCAAAGAAGAAGAGGGAGAAGAAGGAAAAGAAAGATGATGGTACAGACCACCCTGATCCAGAGATTGCAGAAGCTAATAAGCTCCGAGCAGCCCTTGGGTTGAAACCATCTTAGTCATCTGTACTCCTACTAGCATATGTAAAACTCTGGTAACTGTAGCCTGAAATTCGCTCTCGTATATTTGCTCATGTCTTATAAAGCCATACTTTCATGTACAATGTACAGATTCAGAAGGGTTGTTAAATCAGACTTTGTTAGTGCAAGGCACAATTTTTTGCTGATCAGCTGATGGTTAAGGCATTGGATTTCTTTTAGCAAACAAATGCTGTTTTGTTCCTTGATTATTGGAGTCCATTTTCTGGAGTTAGTTCACGTTGGCTCTTTGAATTAGCTGATCCTCTCAAATTAGAGCTTGTTTAAACGCGGTGCATCTCTTGGAAAGCAAGAAATCCATGCTTTCTGTGAGGTGCGCCGCAGACAAACGCATTCAGTTTTTAACTAGAATCTATGGAATATGATTTGGGAAATAAACCAATTTTACATCACAAACTTGCTCAGTACGGATTCCAAACATTGAAGGAGTCGAATTACTTGTCCATAGCGGCATTATACTAGAAAGTACAAATGAAGTGCAATGAATGATATCCTAGGGTAATTTATTACCATGTTTTTTAAAATATTTTTTGTTTTTTGTTGGAAGAAATATTAAAATATTTTTTAAAAAATTTTATTTTTAATATTAATATATTAAAATGATATAAAAACATTAAAAAATAAAAAATTAAAGTAAAGGAAAGGAAAAAATAAAAATAATTACTTTTCTTCAAACAAAAACTTGTAAAACACAAAAACAAGCTGTATGTGTATCGATACACTGCAGAACACAGTTTTGATGTGCGTCGATAATAATTAAAATCATTCTGGTAATTTAACCACAGAACATCTGAATTTGAATCCAAGAAGTCAATTAAAACCTAAGGAAAGAACAGGTTGCTTTCCCAATACTTACAACAGAAGCACCTCAGGCAACAAAATGCCGTCTTCATCATAGTGAAGGGAGCCAGAAAAATTGAGGGGCTTGCACTTCTCTCCCATTAAAATCCTCTTCTTGCATAGCTCCTCACCACATTCTTCTCGTCTTTCTTCCCTGACTTGCTCTGATGTTCCTCCAATCTGCCTCATCGCAGTCTTTGCAAAGGATCCAGCCATCTTCAACTTCTGAAGACGGGTACTCGGTACCCTTGATGAATTCCTAAGCAAGTTGCCGCTGCTGTCCTTTCTTTCGGTCAGGGTATCAGACATGCCAACACCACCAAGGAGGTTATGGTTCCATCCGTTTCCGGTGTTGAGTTTACCTCTGAAGAAGCCCAGGCTAGTATACCGGCTGAAAAAGCTCAAGAAAGGAAATGACACTTTCAGATAATTATCTGCTGCCGTGCTCGGTGTATTCTCTCTCTTTTCCACCTTTGGCTCCTCCTCCTCCTCCTCCTCCGCCTCCGCAATCTCCAAAAGTTTCTTTAATGCATAGTACTCAGGTGATGCAGGCCTTAGCGCAACCCCAAAAGGGAGATAACCATCGCCATTTTTGTGGACCTTAGAGCAAGCCTTGAGTGGTTTCTTCTTACCAAAGACACTAGAGAAGAAAACGCCAACCTTCTTTGAAAGAAGGCTTGCAGGCTTAATAACCCTTTCCTTCTTGGCCTTGGTGTGATCAGTAGTGCAACCATTGCTTCTTCTCTGCATTGTCTTGGCCAACAACTTAGGAATTCTGATTCTGATCTCTGGTTGAGGTATGGTGATGCTAAAGACATTATGGTTGAGAGTTTGGTGGGTCTTGTTGGTAATATTAGGGTTTTTTTTCGGTCATTTTGCTTCTTTGCAAGGCATTACTTGCCATTGTGGCCTTCCTGAGAAATGAATTGGACTTCAAAAGATGATTTTGAAAAGTGGGTATTGGAGAGGGCCGGGAAAACGTGGCTTGAGAAGTTCCTTCTTTCACGAAATTCTTTTTCCCCACCTTTTCCATCACGCTACGAGAGCTGATTTGTTACGTAGCATGTGTCTACTTTCCGAAATATCAGAGATAGAGAAAATAAATATAAAAAAGGAAAATAAAATAAAATAAAATTGTGTTTAATAATAATGTATAAGAAAAATTGATTATTTTTATATTATATTTGATTATAATGGATAAGATGAAATAAAATAAAAAAATTATTTTATCAAACTTATATATTTTAAAAATAATTAGTGTTTGTTTCATTATAATTTTTAGTTTTTATTGAGTATTAAAATTAATAATATTATAATAATTATTGTTGTAAAACTATGATTGATTTGATGAGTTAACTGAGGAATGATTGACTTGATTGTCCGATGGGGTAAAAAACTTAAGTCATTTTAAGATAAAATATAGATAAAAAAATCATTGATTTTTTTTTTAAAAAAATAGTCAAAATAAGATTGATTTGGTTATTTTTTAAAAAATATTTAGGTTAGCTGGATTAACCCTCCCGATTCATGACCTGAATCTTGTCTCGGATTAACTCTAAAGTCAGATTTTAAAATTACAATAATAACTACTTTTATAGATAAAAAAACTATTTAATTAATCAAATATCTTTTGGCTCGCTAAGTGATTGTATTTTAAATTTTGTTTTATAAAAGTTAAAATAACATATTATGTATAAAGAATTAATTTTTATTTATTTTATAAGCAAAAACCCATTTCATAGTATTTTTAACTAAATAAATATTTTTT
>Ga0325404_1002379_pt1 | contig 20148 bp, 13 predicted proteins | sample PopdelMetagenome_18_FD_205664 | JGI IMG/M metagenome (GOLD analysis project Ga0325404, IMG submission 205664) | Populus deltoides microbial communities from Bellville, Georgia, United States - Xylem-Control-R1 | ecosystem: Host-associated > Plants > Phyllosphere > Stem > Wood/Secondary xylem... | reverse complement strand
TTTTTTGGCTAAATTAATTCTTAGACATGATATTAATAATATAAATCGTGACTTTATCTAACATAAGATTTCATCTTTTTTTTTTTTGTTATTTTCCTTGCTTTATAAGAAAATTCTGTAAGCAGTTGTGGAATAATTTTTTGAAACGTTTTTAGAATCCTATAATAAATCAAAGAAAAGAAAGCTGAAATTAGATTGTGTAAAATAGTTTAGAACTTGCTTTGTTTAAAAAACTACTTTGTAAAAATCCACATGCACTGTTGCTTTGTTTCAAGATGTTTGGAATGGGCTCAAAACTCTACGAATGCACAGGCATGTTAATTTTTTGCCCCTTAAATTGTTATGGTATTTTTCTTAAACAAAAGGTTTGTTTTATCTATAGCTGTCTTAACCCAATTTTTACCCCAAAAAACTTTTTTAAAAAATATCTTCAAAACCATTAAAAAAATCATGTTCAAAGAAAACATTTCCAGAAAAATTACTAAAAAAATCTCAAAAATAAAATGCAATTTTGATTTGTAATCAAGCAAGAAATTAATTTACTGTAAGTCAAAAATTCACGAGGGCATGTAATTTGAGGGGGTTTAGTTGAAAAAAATTGAAAATAAAGGATGAAAATGGTCATAATTGAAAGAATTGAAAAATCAAGGATCAAAATAAAAAAAATGATAAAGTTTGGAAGTCCAATTCATTCAATTGGGGCGTAATTGGGGAGAAAAATATGAATTAAGGGCGAAATTAACCAAACTTGCTAGTCAAGGACCAAAATGGAAAAACTGGCAAAGTTTGGAGGCCCAATTAATTCAATCAAGGATTTAATTGAATAAAATGTTGAAATTTAAAGTTAATTTTACCAAAATTAGAAGAATTAGAGGACCAAGAACCAAAATAGAAGAGATGTTGAAATTCAGGGATCCTATTAATTTAATCAAGGATGTAATTGAAAAGAAAATTTGAAATTTAGACTTAATTTGACCAAAAATAAAAGAATTGAAGGATCAGGAACCACAATAAAAAGGTTTTGAAATTTAGGAACCTCATTACTTCAATTAATGGTGTAATTGAAGGAAAAACTAAGATTTAGGATAAATTTGAAAAAAATGCATAAATTAAAAATCCAAGGTGATGCGAATCTCGTGGATGTAAGATTTAGAAACCTACAGTCAAATCAACCTTTTTCAAAAAAGTTAAATTCAGGCTTATAATTGAACTTGACACAATGATAACCTATATCCAGGCACAAAAACTATAAGGAACTAAACCTTCCAATACCTATGAAGAGAAGTGAACACAAAGTAAGAAAGACGTCTCAAGCTTGGTTAATTAGTTAATAAGTAATAGTAGTTCAACGAAGAACCAAAAGTATAAGCAAAGCCTCACACACAATAATAATTGTTAAAATTAAAGTCTATAAAAAAACATAATGCAAGTTAAATAACTCTATTTATAATAAATACAAATGTCTGAAATAATTTTAGAAAAATAACAAAAGAGTTCTAAATAAAATAGAAAAAGAATCCTAAATCAACTAGGAAACTAATACAATTCTTACACAGTAGCTTCTAGATCCTATTACAAGGACTATACATGTCTGATCATTATAAAATCTTAACCGTATATAAAATAAAGCCTTTGAAATCATTTGATAAAATATTATTATGATCAAACGATCAGATAAAAATATATATTTATTAGCATAAAATTATGTATTAGAAAAGAATAAGCTCAAAAATCACCTATAGTTGCTGAAATTAATTTATTTTCTAAATTTTAATAGTATAGTCAAATGCTAGAAAATATTTTTCAAATAATTTTCCTAACATTATCAAACATAAAAAAAAAACTTTTCAAACTTTTCATGAAAATCAATTTTTAAGAGAAAAATAGTTTTTGACACACAAACAGCTGTATCTTATAACTAAATAAGAAAGAAATAAATGTGTACCGAAAAAAAAAAACTCAAAATAAGAACATCTCTACGCGGTTTGAGTGGGAATGAGAAGGAAAAAAAACTGAACGAGAAAGAAACGCATCGTTTTTTACATTAAATGACAAATCACCTCTACCCTTCCCTGCAACTTCTTGGCCATTAAAATAAAGAATTTATTTATTCATTGTTTTCTTAAAATTGCTGAAGTTACTGAAAATTAAAAATAAAATTAATTGTTGCTTAGGCCCCAAGTTATTTGTTTAATTAATTTATTGATAGTATTTAAAAAGTATGGTCATGTTATAATAGCAGCAGCAGTATATACATTGATTTTGTAGCTAAAATAACAGAATAGATGAACAAGTGGCTGCTGTTGCTTTTGCTATAAAAATAATTACAAGAAAAGAGACCCAAAAACTGTCATACGTTTCTGGGGTTTTATTCTTCTTGTGTTGTGGGATTTAATTCGTCATGTGGGTCCACTTCAGTTTTTGTTTGGTTTTAATAGCAACAACAAATAATTAAAGGGTTTCAACTTCTATCTGAATTTTGAGATCTGCTTAAATTTTCTCTTTCTTTCTTTCCGTTAATTGAGGATAAGATGGTTTTGGGGTTTAGAGGGAGGTTTTTTGGTCTGTTTGATTGATTCTTTGGAACCATAATAATAATGGGTTCTTCTTGTTTCGGTTGAAATTGATAAGTTTTTCTTTTTCGAAGGCGGATGAATTGGGTTTTATGGGAATTCAAGGCTTGTTGGATTGGAATTGGAAAGGTTTAGAAAAACATTTGTTCTTTTTGTTGGATTTGAGGTTGTTGATGGTGTGACTGGGTTAAAGATTAAGGTTTTATCTTAGGATGGATGAATCACAGGGCAGTCCGAACTCGCTGCCGCCTTTTCTTGCAAAGACGTATGAGATGGTGGATGATCCTTCGACGGATTCAATTGTTTCTTGGAGTCAGAGCAATAAGAGTTTTACCGTATGGGATCCACCGGAGTTTGCCAGAGATTTGCTGCCCAGATTTTTTAAGCATAATAACTTCTCTAGCTTCATCAGACAGCTCAATACTTATGTAAGCCATTTCCTTTATAATCAGCTGGCTTCTTTTTTGTTTCTCTTGTTATTACATGCGTATACAGGTTTGATGTGTGGTTGTGTTTGTGTGTGTCTGTTTCTGTTCTTCCTCCTTTTGTTTTTTTAGGTTGAATTGAAATGTCTTGATATTTAATAGGGTTTTAGGAAAATTGATCCCGAGCAATGGGAATTTGCTAATGAAGATTTTATAAGAGGTCAACCATTTCTAATGAAGAACATCCATAGACGGAAGCCAGTTCATAGCCATTCGTTGCAGAATCTTCAAGGACAAGGCTCTAATCTGCTGACTGATTCAGGAAGACAGAGTATGAAGGATGATATAGAGAGGCTTAAACGTGATAAAGAAGCACTTATTTTGGAGTTACAAATGCAGGAACAAGAGCGGAAAGGATTTGAGATGCAAATTGAGGGTTTGAAAGAGAAGTTGCAACAAATGGAACGAAGACAGCAAACTATGGTATCTTTTGTGACCCGAGTATTGCCTAAACCAGGTCTCGCCTTAAATCTAATGCCGCAGTTGGAAGGTCATGATAGAAAGAGAAGGCTGCCGAGAATTGGTTGTCTACACAGTGAAGCCAGTAGTAATGAGGATAATCAGACGGTGACTTCCCAAGCTCTGTCTAGAGAAAATGCAGATGGTAATTCTTTTGCCCTGTTAAACATGGAGCAGTTTGAGCAATTGGAATCATCCCTGACATTCTGGGAGAATATGGTAAATGATGTTGTTCAAACCTACAGTCATAACGCCAAAACGATAGAGATGGATGAGTCTACAAGTGGTGCAGAAAGTCCAGCTATATCTTGTGCACAACTCATTCTTGATTTTCGCCCTAAAACACCTGGTATTGACATGAATTCTGAACCTTCTATAGCTGTTGTGCCAGAGCCTGTTTCACCGAAGGAACAACCTGCTGGGACTGCTCCCGCTGTGGCAACTGGAGTCAACGATGTATTCTGGGAACAGTTTTTAACTGAGAATCCTGGTTCAACTGACACACAGGAAGTTCAATCTGAAAGAAAGGATTCTGATGGTAGAAAAAATGAAATAAAACCTGGTGATCCCAGAAAATTCTGGTGGGATATGAGGAATGTAAATAATCTTACAGAGCAGATGGGGCATCTTACTCCCGCTGAAAGAACTTGACTTTGGTTGATAATTTTCTCAACTTCTGATGCCTCAGGGACACACATGTAATAAATTAGGAATGATTGGTTCAATGAGGTTGCATTATATTTTATATTTTGACCTCATTGTGATCTCTTATTTCATATCACGTTTCCCTTGTCAATATTAAGTTGTATTATAGCTTGCATGGTTACAGAGTCGCAGACTCCTGTTTAGCTTTGCCTCTTTTGTTATACAGTAGTAACCATACAGTTATTAAACACTGTCTATCAGTCTTAGCAATGAAAATTCCTTTGTAACCTTTCTGTATCTTTAGTTGATGTTTAACTATCTTAGTGTCCCATCCTTTCTTTTCCTCTGGTTTCTGTTGTTATTGAATGGAGCCTGTCATATAAGTATGCTGTTCAGTTCAAATTTTGACATCATGAAGTTTTTGAATGGAGCCTGTCATATAAGTATGCTGTTTAGTGTGTTTGGAAAGCATGTTATGTTTTGTTTGGCAGCAAATAAGCTCGTTTGCACTCTTTGAAACTCTTACGAAGTGCCTGTGAAATTTCAGCACTTTATAACTGCACCTGCAGAAATTGGAAAATTAATTGCAATGTTCTATTAGGTGCTTTATTTATTCCAGAAGCTCTGTATCTGGTCTTGATGCTTAGCACTGAAAATATAGTTAGATAAGATTCCAATACAGACAACTGACAGATATCTTTTCCTCTCCATCAAGACAATGGTGGTAGTGTGGTTTTTCCAATTTCATCTATTTCTCACCAGTGAAGAGTGGAAAACAGAAAAAAAGGATGGTCCATCTCTATGCTCAAAGTGTTCTATGAATGTGAATATCGGTGAATATTTTTTTTGTTTGCTCCAAGGACTTATTTTGTCTGAAAGGTGAAAGCGCATGTAGCATGTCGTGCAAAAACATGCTTACTTACCATTCCTTGTTTGAGCAAGACTGGTTATGCATGCCAAAACCATCCTTGTTTTGTAGTAGATGGAACCAAAGCTCATCCAGAGACCTCTTCTTTGGTGCTCTTTTCCTCTCGAGTTTCGGTTTTATTGTTTTTTCTCTTCCTAGTTTATCTAAATGCCCTTGAATCTTAACATTGCTAGCTTTAAAACGGAGTTGTTCTGCTAGAGTTTCCTGGGCAATCAGTCCATGGCCTTCTGCCTTCTGGGGATAAAAATGATCGAAAACTTGGTTGCTCAGAAGGCAACAAATCTTGCTGCAAGGTGGAGCTTTGAACTCCTCTTCACAAGCATTTTCCTTTGCTTCACAATGGTCCAAATTGTGCTTGTAGCCATCCTGTATCTTAATTGGTATCCAAATTATACTGAGGCTCATTCAAATGCGGCTTTCAAATGGCAGGCTGGCGTTTAGAATAGCTGCAGCTGTACTAGCTAGCACTGCACAAATACTAGCCAGCAAGAACAAAATAGAAAGTGATGCTTTGATATTTATAGGCATAGCCTATGATTTTACCTTTTTGCATGTCAAGCCTTTGCCTCTACAGTAGCATGATCAAATCTGTTGTTAAAGATGGAGCATCTTCTTTTCTAGCCAGTTTTAGAGTATGCTACGTAAACGACATCCTAGTTGTAATGACATATCGCCTTTCATTTATCGTGTTGATTTATCTAGATGATCTTATGAATAAATTAACAAAAAAACTAAAATAGCAGTATTTTTTTTATTTCATTTTTAATCAATGTTTTTTTATATATATATAGTTTTTTTATTTAATATTATATTTATTTTTATTAGGTTATTTCATTTTCTTAACATGAATAGCAAATTAATCCAATTATCTCGAGCTTTTTTTTAATTTTATTTTTTAATATTGAATTGATTAAAAATTAGGTTTCATGATTTGCTTTGTTTGCTTTCTATTAGGTTATTCCGACCGTGTAATCCAGGAATAATGTTTAACGAGTTAATCCTAGTTGACTCAAGTTGTTTTTTGTATCCTTTTTTTTAATTGATTTTTTTTCAATTTCATTATTTAACATTAGATCAGTTGAAAACTGGGATTTCTCAACTGAGATTCATAATAAACTTTGATTTGTTTTCTATGAGATTTCTTGGTCTCATGATCAAGTTCGCGAGTTTTATCATTTTAACCCTGATTAAATCGACTTATTTTTTTTCTAAGAGGTTATCTTGGTCTTATGAATTGGGTCACTAGTTCTGTAACATTGGACTTGTATTTTATTGGATTGTCCTTGTCTTATTACCTAAGTTGTGGGTTTAATGAGTTAACGTAGTTGACTTGTTTTTTTTTCCTTTTTTTAATTAGTTTTTTCCTAGATTCATCAATTAATATTATGTTTGATTGAGAATTAGGCTTCATGATTTACTTTGGTTTGCTTTTTATTAGGTTATCTCGGTCTCATAAACCGGAAATAATGCTTAACAGGTTAACCCGGGTTGACTTGACTCATTTTTATGTCATTTTCTCAATTTTAATTCTTACAAATTTCATTGTTCAATATTGGGTCCAACAATGTTGATTGAGAATTAAGTTTCATAATTTGTTTCAATTTGCTTTTTATAGGGTTATTTTAGTCTCATAACCAGAGTCGTGGATTTGATAGGTTAACCTGGGTTAAATCATATGTTTTTTTTTCTTTCTATAAAGTTATCTTGGTCTCATGACATAGGTCATGAGTTTGACAGATTAACTCAAGTTATTTTTTAATTGTTTTTTTAATCTGATTCTTTAACATTGGGCTAATAAGAAATTGGACTTTGTTATTTTTTTTTTGTTTTTATAAGGTTATCTCAGTCTTATGACCTGAATCATCAGTTTAACAGGTTAACTTAGGTCCCTTTTTTAGATCATTTTCTTAATTGATTTCTTTTTAATTTTATCATTCATTATTGGGTTGATTGAGAATTAGTCTCATAACCCGGGTTGTGGATTTGACATGTTAACTTGGGTTGAACCAAGTCAATCCAATATTTTTTCATCTTAATATTAAAAAACATGTTATCTTGAAAGTTTTTTTTTAGTCAAACTACATTCTTATGGGTCATCTGGGTTGTTTTTAGACCCATAAAGTCAACTATGTTATATCGGGTCAACTCCAACATGGTTTAAATTTTTTTCATCTAAAAAAATTAGCAATATCTAAATATATTTTTTATGTTCAAGAAAAAATTGACATGACTCGCAATGTAACATAGATCAATGATCTAATGTTCTTCTAATTTAACATTATACTTTTGTATTTGTATCATCCATCCATTTGTCCATGCATATGAATTCCTTCCAATTAAGAATAATGCTTCTTTCATTTACTGCTAACAAGGATGAGATGGTTTATGTTACAAAAATATCTCTAAAATCTCCAACCAATTAATAAGTAGAGAATTCTAAAAAAAACAAGCACAATCACTCACATAAAAGCACACACGAAATTTACTTGGTTCGGTAATTTAGGCATATTCTACAGGTAAAATGATCAAGAATATTTACTATGAGAAAGTAGAAGATTACAGGGTGTCACATAAAATTGTTCTTTTATCCAAGATCTTAAAGTAACCTAAAACTCACATTTTCTCTCTTATTTCTAGCCACTAAAGTGTAGAGAATGAAGACAATTACAAATAAGCTTAACCCTAAAAGATGACCACGTTGGCTTTTAATATATGAACTAAGTACATAGATGTTTATTTTCTCATTTGAGCTCATAATTTAAGACAAACTCAACAAATCTCAACCCTGGCTTAAATTGAGCTAACTTACAAAACTTGAACTCCTCTATAATTACTTCCACCAAACATCTTTCAAGTACTACATAAATTAATCAAGTCTAAGCAATACTTCAACTTGACTGTAGAGATAAGCTTCGTCAACATATTTGCAGGGTTCTCAACTATAACAATCATTTTCATCTAAAATATAGTGATATTTGACATCAATATGTTTGATTCTTTCATGACACATCCAGTTCTTGGCTAGATGAATAACACTCTAGTTATTACAATGTATAACAATCAAATTATATGACAAACTAAGATTACCAATCAACCTCTCAGCCACAAAGTTTCTTTCACTGCCTCTTTCAATGCCATATACTTAACCTTTGTTATAGACAATGTGACAATGAATTGTAAAATTGCTTTTCAATTAATGACACATCCTGAAAGAGTGAAAACATAACATGTCAGCAATCTATTTATGTTCAAATCACTAGAGTAATCTAAATCAACAAAGCCCTTAACATTACTTTTAGTGCTACTACATTTGTCATATATCAAGCCAATATTTGTAATGCTTCTAAAATAACAGAGTATCCATTTCACAGCCTGTTAGTGAACTTTACCATGATTTTCTATAAACATGTTGACCACATTAATAACATATGGAATGTTTGGATGAGTGCAACCTATAGCATATAAAATGCTTCAAACTACACTAGCATACGAAACATCTGAAATATGCTCCTTCTCATCCTTAGTTTTTGGTGACAAGCTTGAAGATAACCTAAAATAAGTTGTAAGTATAGTACTCACTAGTTTGCAGTATTGTATACCAAAACACTCAAATACCTTCTCAAGATACTTAATCTATGACAAGTATAACTTGCCAACGCTTTGATCTTTACATATCTCTATACCTAAAATCTTCTTAGTTGCATATAAATTCTTCTTCTTAAACTCACCACTTAACTAATTTTCCAAACCATTGATCTCATATATATTTTTGGAGGCAATCAACATGTTATCAATATACAATAATAAGTACACAAATAAATCATCCAAAAGCTCCCTGGAATACACATAATTATCACAGTCACTTCTAAAATAATCATGTCCAAGCATAAAAGTATTAAACCTTTTATACAATTACGTTGGTGATTACTTTAAGCCATATAATAACTTCTTCAATAAATACACATTGTATTCTTTACCTTGAGTAATGAAAACCTCTGGCTTATGCATATATATCCTCTCCTCCAACTTACTATATAGAAAATTTATTTTGACACACAGTTGCTCAAGCTTTAAGTTAAGCAAACAAACCATAGCAAGAAATACCAAAATGGAACTATGCCTTACAACTTAAGAGCACACTTCATTAAAGTTAACACCTTCTCTTTGTATAAGGCTCTTAGCAACTAGACATGTTATAAACCTTGTATCATCAACCCTTGGGATTCCATCTTTCCTCTTATAAACCTATTTGCACCCAACAATCTTTTGGCATTGTGGTGGTTTAACAAGTTCACATATCTTATTCATATAAAAACACTCAGTATTCTTATTCATAATAATCATCCATTGAAAAGATTATTTGCAAGAAATTATCTCTTTATAAGAATAAAGCTCATAATCATCAATATTTTCTGCAATCTTCAAATCAAAATAAACTAGATTAGCATAACCATACTTAACTGATGATTTATCTGTATTTTTCATCTTCCTGTAGCAATATTGTAAGGTTGTTCTTCATGTGCATTTTTAACAAAAATATTTTGCACCACTTCCTCAACAAGCTCAACTAAAACATATTTTTGCACTGTCTTTGAAACTCTAACATCAAGCTCCATATGTTTGCTGGTACCTTGATCCATCTCAACATCAATACCAATCAACTTCTTTTTCTTATGAAATATAGCATACTCATCAAAGGTTACACCCTTGCTAATAATAAACTTATGTGATTTAGGATTAACACACCATAATTGATATCCCTTCACCCCAGATTATAATCTAGAACTATATATCTTCTCACTTTCAGCCCAAGTTTATATTTATTAACCTAAGCATAAACAGGAGAACCAAATACTCTTAGTTTAGAATAATCAACATGAGAACTAGACCATACCTTATATAAAGTCTTTTACTTTAAAACTATCGATGAAGATCTATTCACTAGATAATAAGCCATGTTAACTGCTTTAGCCTAAAAGTTCTTTAACAATCTAGCTTATGAAAGCATATAACTTGCTTTTGATAAGAGTGTCATATTCATACATTCTGCAACCTTATTTTATTGTGGTGTAATCTTAATAGTGTAATGTCTAGCAACTTTTTTATTAAAGGTGATGACCACATCACTTTTTCTTTTTAGAAAATACATCCAGACCTGTCTCAAGTAGTCATCAATAAATATCAATAGATATTGTGCTTCACCTTTTGACATCCAAAGATCATAATTAATATAATCCATAATACCCTTGGTATGATGAATAAACATTCTGAATTTTACCTTGCAATGTTTACTATAAACATAATGCTCATATAAACCCAGTTTACCTATTTTCTGATCACATGGCAAATCTCATTTGTGTAACTTTATCATTCCTTTTTCACTTATATGTTCTAACTATAAATGCTATAAATAAGTAGACCATTATCCCAATCAACCATAAATGATACATTAGTTAAATCAATGATTATTAAACCTTGAAGATGGTAAGGACCATTAACCAACTTTCTTTTTATCACGACAATAACATCTTTACAAACCTTCAAAACTCCACTTTTAGTTGAATAACCATAACTTTAAAAATAAAAAAAGACTTAAAGAAATTAAATTCTTTTTCATTTCTGAAGCATGTCGAATATCTAATGTCCTAACACTTTTATCATACATCTTAATTCAAATTGTATTCATACCAATAATAGAAAGTCCTTTATTGTCTTCAAATAAAATAGTGTCACTGACAACTTTATAAGTTTCAAACCAACTTCTATTAGGATAAATATTAAATGTGCAAGCTAAATAAATAATTGATCTATCACCTGAACTATCAATAGACACAATCAGAACACTTTCAATATCATAAAAAAAGTTTCTCTTTCACTAGAAACATTTACAGCATCAAAGATTTTCTTCTTCTTTCTCTAATAATTTCATTTAAAATAGTTCTTCCTAAAGTTCCACTTCATAACATTCAAAGCATTTAATATTTCCAGACTTTAATTTTGATATAAACCTTCCTCCACTACTTGAACCCTTTATTATTTGTTCTACCCCTCATAATCAAACCCTTTGTATGATTAACATTATAAGTCTCTGACTTTTGCCTTTTCAACTCCCTAGAGTTTAATGAAGTTTTAACATCTTCTGAACTAAGACTATCTCTTCCATACAATAAAATATTAATAAAATAATCATAAGAAAGACGTAATGAACACACCAAAATCAAAGCTTGCTCCTTATATTTAAACTTAACATCATCATTTTATAAATCTAAAATTACTCTATTGAATTCATCAATACGGTCTTTAATGGGCATAAGTTCTTTTATCTAAAGAATATATAACTGATACTTTAGATACAATCGATTTATCAGGGATTTGGTCATGTAAAGAGTTTCCAAATTTGTCCAAAATCTAGTAACTATAATCTCCTTAACAACCTTTCTCAAATTCTCATTAAACAAATAAAATTGAATAGCACTATGTGCATGTTCTATGAGATCTTCTTTCTCCTCATCATCCATTCTTTTAGTCAAATTGTCTACACATTTAAGTGCCTTGAATAAATATTGTTGAACTAACAAGGTGTGCATTTTAATATGCCACGAATTGAAGTTGTTCCAACCATTAAATTTTTCTACATCAAATTTCATCGTCGACGTTACTTTTATCACCATCGTGAAAGCCAACTGATAACCAGGCAAGCTCTAATACTAGTTTGTTATGAAAACAACCTTATAATCTCAAACTAATTAAAAAGTAGATAAATATAAAAGAATAAGCACAATGTATCACACAAGAGAAAACATAAAATTTACATGATTTAGCAACTTAGACCTACCCTACGGGTAAGACAATAAAGGAAAATTATTATGAAAAAGTATAAGACTACAAGGTGTCACATGAAATTTTTCTCTCATCCAAGATCCTAAAGTAATTCAAAATTCACCTATTATCTGTTCTTCATAACCACCAAAGTGTAGAAAATAAAAGCATTTACAAATAAACTTTAACCCTAGAATATGATAACTTTAAACTTTTATATGTGGACTAAGCATATGAGTGTTTATTTTCTCATTTGAACACGTGATTTAAAATAAACCCAATAGTTTACTTGCTACTTTTGTAAAGTAAAAGATTAAGAAGGCTATTAATGTCTTTAAAATTTCATTTGAGGAAGTATATTAGTATGTGAGGTTTGATGTCTACAGGCTTATACACAAGTTAAGTAGTTTGTAGAAAAAGTAAATGTGAGGAAAATAAGCTTTATTTGTTTAAAAGTTTTTTTTAGGTTTCTTCAAAACCTTAGGAGGTAGAATTGACCAAGAGTTGTAATGACGCTCTCAAAATGACACTGATTATTTTAAACTCTTAAACGAGTTAGCATCTATGCAAAGATTACGAGAGATTATAAAGGTGCATAAAATGTTGGAGGAGTCTAAATATTGAAATTGAAGCTACTTGTATTATAATATAAGTTGAGCATCATCTAGAAAAGAAAGGATATGTGACTATTCTTTCAATTGCATTCACGTTACATTTAAAAATATTTTCCAAAATGTTATATGTGTATTTCTTTTCAAAAGCATCGACATTATAGGAGACACATTAATTAACAAGAAAAACTAAATGATGAGGGGTTTTCGTTGTACCCCTCCTCACAAAGCACTATTCATTGTAATAGTTTTTTTTTACATTTTTTCTATTAATGCCTTTTTTTTTAAACTTCATCTTTTAATATTAGATTTGTTTTTTTATTAGGTTATCCCACTCTCATTACACGGATTGCGGGTTAACCTGGTTGCCTCATTTTTTCCCCTTTTTCTTATTAACTTTTTCTTCCCATTTTCATTATTTAATATTGAGTTGATTGAAAATTAGGCTTCATGATCTATTTTATTTGCTTTCTATTGGGTTATTCTGGCCTCATGATTCGATAATGATGATTAATGGCTTAACCCAAGTTAAATTGAGTCATTTTTTTTATATCTTTTTTTATTGATTTTTTTTCAATTTCATCATTTAACATTAGGTAAATTGAAAATTGAGCTTCATGATATGTTTTAATTTTCTTTCTATGGGGATATCTTGGTTTCTTGATTAGGGTCATGGGTTTTAACATTTTAACCTCAATTAAATCGGGTGTATTTTTTTTTTCTAAAATTTTATTTTGGTCTCATGACTTGAGTCACGAGTCTTTCAATATTTGATTTTCTTTTTATTAAGTTGTCCCCATCTTATGACTCGGGTAGCGAGTTTGGCGAGTTAACCCAGTTGACTCAGGTTTTTTTTAATTGACTTTTTTTCAATATCATCATTTAATATTTTGTTTGATTGAGAATTTGACTTTATAATTTGTTTTGATTTACTTTTTATTAGGTTATCTTGTTTTTATAACCCGTGAATAATGCTTAGTGAGTTAACCCAAGTTAACTTGACTTATTTTTTGTATCATTTTTTAATTAAATTTTTTACAAACTTTATCATTCAACATTAGGTCTAATAGGGTTGATTAGGAATTGAGTTTCATAATTTGTTTTAATTTGCTCTTTACCAGATTATCTTCGTCTCATGATCAAAATCGTGGATTTAGCAGACTAACCCGAGTTAAAGCATGTCATTTTTTTATTTTTATTTTCTATTAGGTTATCTTGGTCTCTTGACTCGAGTTATAGGTTTGACAAATTGACTCGGGTTGATTGAAAATTGAACTTTGTAATTTATTTCGATTTGCTTTCTGTTGAGTTATTTTTTTCTTATGACCTAGGATGTTTGCTTGACAAGTTAACTCAGATAATTTTTTTAGATATATTTTTTAATTGAATTATTTTTCAATTTAATCTTTCAACATTGAGTATTGAGAATTAAACTTTATAATAACATTGAGGTTATCATAGTCTCATAACTCAGGTTGTAAATTTGACATATTGACCCAAGTTTATTAAAGTCAATTCAATATGTTGTTGTTGTAATATTAAGAAAAATATCATCTTGAAATTTTTTGTAGTAAAATTATGTTTTTACAAGTCATTCGGGTTGTTTTTAAACTTTCAAAGTCAATCGGGTCAACCCTATTGAGTTTAATTTTGTTTTACTTAAAAAAAAATTTAATAATATCTAAATATCTTTTTATATTTTTCAAAAAAATTAACTGGATCCGCAACCTAACACACGGGTTAATGATCCACTAGATTATGTAAACCGAACTATATATGGATTTGTCGCTTTGCTGGCTTCCCGCTCCTAGATGTTGAATGTAAGTTATTGACATTGCACGGCAATCCTTGGTACTTGTGAGAGGATAGGGTCTCTCTCACTCTTTAAATATTCGTAGCATGATAGGTGATGGGAATGCTCTAAAGCATCAATACGTGTTGCAAGCAATTAGCTGTATACTGTTTATAACTCATCAATTCTCTCCTTTCCTCATCAGTGCATCCCTTCGATTATGGTGGACATATGTACACAAACTTTAATAGCACTAATTCTTGAAATTGTCACAGCATTGAAGTTATGATGATAATTTTTCATGGAATGATAATTAATTAGAGGCATCATCATGTTATAACAGTAATATCTTAGCAATTTACAGGAAATTTACAAGTTTCTTGCTATAATTAACTGACTAATGCGGTTATTCATCGTAACCTTGTTCATTCTCTAGTTCAGTATCAGAGCAGGCCTCGTTCAGATCAAACCATACCTGCCGGAATACCTTGACAATAAGATCATGATACTCGTCAGCGTTCAATGTCAGATAGCACGCCAAGAGTTCTTCGAGCTCTTCTGACCGGCTAATTCTCTTCTCCTCGATCATTTCAATCATTGAATCTCTGAAGTCCTTCTGTGGATCAGACGAGGTTTTCACCACAGCGAAATTCTCTAGGCCTGTGAATCCCTCCATTTTTTTCTCCCTAGCCTTTTTCTTCTTTTTCATCTTGGCTTTCTTCATGTCTTCAAGTGCTTTTATTCTGCAGATTTCGACTTTTGAAGCTGTTCTTGGAGAAATAGCCCTGACTTTACTTTTCTTTTTCCTCTGCAATTCTCTGTTTATGTACAGAGATTTTCTCTGTTTCTCCCTCTTTGTTTTGAGCTCTTCAATCTTCATGTCTTTCAACGTTTGCCACTCAGAACTCAAATTTTCAGCAGCAAATCCATCACTTTCATTCTGAGCAGCAAATACAAAGTCTTTTTTAGTCTTTCTTAGATGAGGGGAGAAATCTTTTTTGGAATGAGAAGCTGTCAACTTACAGTCCTCTCTCTCTATCCTCCCAATCGTTCTTTCTGATTCCGTTTCAGAAATATTCTTTGATGTCTCTTTTCTTGATACCCTCTCTGCTTCATACGATTCTCCATCCAATTTGAACTGCTGCGCTTCGAAAACCCTTTGATCTGTTTTCCTCAATTTCTCCTCTCTCTCAACCCTCAACCTTGGGGTTCTGATTTCTGCTACCTTTTCACTTATACATGCATCCATTTCAGGCAAAATCTCAATTTCTCTTGGCAGTCCTCTCATTTTCCTTGCTTCAGAAACCTTGTTGCTGAACCTGATTTTGTCTTCTTTTCTATTATTTACCCTTGTAGCGTTTGATCTACAGCTGTGACAACTTGATGGTGGAGCCTGGAGCTCACTGTCCAAATCATTATGAAATGAACTCAAAGCACCTGTGCTAGCACTCTCGTCACCAAAAGAAAGTCTCCAAAAAGCATCGCCATCCCCTCCATAGAATCTACCTCCTCCTTCACCACGAGCAAATGGCAATGGACTTGCGGAAACAGAATTCCATTTCCCTTTTTGCTTCGCTTTTGCATGTTCTTGCCCTGGGTTGATGCTCATGTGCTTGAACTTTGTTAGCCAGGAAGTGGGGAAAACATGAGATATTAAAGAAGGGCGCGAAGAAGATGGGGTTTTTTTCCTACCCCACTTCATCCTTTTCTACTTCTGACAAACAGGGTTTTTCCTGTTTGTTATGGAGTAGTTTTCTTTCTTTTGTTTGGATGAGAATAGCTTGATTTTTTTTAAGGTTATCCAGTTGCCAAGAGAAGAAGAAGAAGATGGAGATGATGATAAGAAACTGAATGGGGTGTTAATGGGAGGGGGAGAGAGAGAGCTGTAGCAGTTTGGGACAGTTAGAGGCTTATAAATAGGGACTTGGGTTTCTTACTTTGTTTTCTGCTGCTAGTTTTTTTTTTTTTTTCAAAAGAGGCACCCGCCCTTAATCTTGTGACCACTTTGGCTTCTTTTTTTCACTTTATGATTTGTACTTGGAAATGAATTCATGCCTAAACCCATGCTCAGACGGGAAGCCCTTTGATCCTCTAGGTGCAGGATCACCCAAAGTTCATTCACAAGACTTATGGTGTATAATTCTGTCCACATAGCCAGTGTAGTTGCATCAGTAGCTCGTGAACTTTTGTATTTTGGTATGAACCAGCTACCAGGGCTTTGAAATGGGGGCAGATTTTGGACAATTAGGACTGACAGTTCTCTCTTTATGGCTTTAGTGATTTGGAGATTTCTTTCTTTAATCATTTCCTTTCGTTTTCTTTAAAATCTATCTGTTTCCTTCTTTTACCTTTTGCTTATTTTTGGTTTCTGAAGATGTGACTTTTTGCTTTTATGTCAAAGACCACTACAGTGGCTAATAGCCTCGGAAAAAAAGAAGATCTTAGCACTTGATAAGAATGAAGGCTGAAAGAATGGTTGGGTTTGGTAAGCCTCAGGCCCACAAACAAAAGTAAATCGGTCCAAATCCTTGGCTGCATTGGATAAACACCTGCAGTAGGTTGAGGTCCTGTATTGTCAACAAGTTTTGCGTCTAAAGGATTGATTGCATTTCAAGAACAGAATATAGAAACTTTTCTCTTACTCCAGATATGATAGAGGCATCACTTTGTTTTAAAGAAAACCAACAACTGGTATTCTAGTTAGAAAGGCTGCAGACATCAATGTTTGCTTGTTAAGACCAAATTAGTTATGCTAATGCCCTTACCCACTGTTACAGTCAATGTGTGGTTTGCATCACAGACAGTGAAGGATTTGGAGTAAATTTGCATTGCAGAGCTAGAAATTACAATTACACTTGACATAATAGCATTCATGTAACTTGCACAGGCTAGGACAATTGTTCCACTTTCAGTCCCACTTTGGCCCTGTAATAAGTTTAGCATGTGCAGCCAACCCGTGGTCCATCAAAGGCAAGAAGGGTCATTGTCAGATTCTTACTGTAATGCGATGTGTGATCATTATCAGCAAGAAGGGCCAGAATCCCCTATTTTGGTTTTCCTCTGCATGTTCTGCAGAATAATGGCTCAATAACTCTATACGTATACCCTCAAGTATTTACTCGAAGTAGTATAAACTTTTTTATTGTAATGTCCTTTTGGAATACATGAAGACTTGCTAGGGTAGGTTTTAACGTCTACAGAAGTTAGCTAGAAACGGCACCTTTCCTTACAGCATAGGCTAAAGATGAACTTTTACTATTTTCAAGTGATTTCTCTAACTTTGTGAATATGATTTTAAACAGATGTAACCAAAAGTCCTTTTGTATCCCTAGCTTATATTGTTTTTCATTAAAAATTCTGGTTTGTCCCTTTCTTTTCTGGTGCGAGAGTTAGTTTAAGAAAGGCATAAGTAGCCCTCTATGAACGGGAATTTGTACCGACCGAAGTTACACATAGGAAATTAACAATAATATCTGTAGAGCTTTCATTATGAGGAAGAGTATGTTCCTCGCAACTGGAAAGTAAGACCAAAGTCTAGAGCAATTTTTTCGTACTTGGCTCTCAATCAATCAAGTTCGAATTCTACATCTCTACTGAGTCTCTTCAATTCATTATCATATTATATATAGTAATGTTACTACTAATGTACATGTGTGATATCAAACTTCCTCTATTCTAACCAATGGATGGAAAGAAGAACCCAGTTTATTTTCTTCCTGTTCTGGCCGTGGTTATTCTTTCAGGAGCCTTATATGCTACAGCTGGAAATGAGTATGTATCAGCATTAGGCGATCCTGGAATGAGAAGAGATGGTTTAAGGTTGGCAATAGAGTCATGGAATCAATGCAATGAGGTTGGAGAAGAAGTTCCTTCTATGGGCAGCCCAAGAGCTGCAGATTGCTTCGACATATACAAGGCTTCTCCGAAGGCAGAAGGTAAGATTTTCAGGCCATTCTCTTTGCTTGTCTTCTATCTGCACCTCGATGCAATGAAGCCAAATATGCTTGTTTAAAGTATTCATGTACCTCTGGTGATAATTTAGGAAGATCTGTTTGCTTTATCACCGTATTGAATTGCCTTTTTGGATAGAAAATTGTCATGTTGTAGATTGTTAGTACAATGGTACCTTTCCTTCAGTGAACAAGAGTTAGTCTGTTTATGATTCTTGAGTTTTATAAATCCAATAAATGCATAAATTCCCAGCAAGAACTTGAAATCGGAATAGACAATTTCTGAACGAAGAGAAGGGTTTGTATAACTTCTATGTTTCTGTAGTAAGTTGTGAGAAGAAAGTACTTGAACATTTTTGATATGTATTTATTTTGTTTCTGAATTCTGTGTCTTGTAGAAAAGAACTGCGCCCTCTGCAATTCCTTGCCCTATGCATTGGTCCACAGAATCACAGAGGAAGACAACAAGCTTAGTGTTGGAAACCCTTTTCTAGGAGTGCAACCAAATGCCCTTTATGATGTAAACCTTTATGCTGCGGATAAGGAACTCTATTTAGGCTCTAAATGTCAAGTTGAAGACACTCCTAATCCGTGGCAATTCTGGATGATCATGCTCAAGAGCGGCAACATGGACACTTACTCTGCCAAGTGCCCCAAAAATGGCCACAGAGTGGGGCCTTTCGGCCCGGACACTGGATTCCCTTGCTTTGGAAAAGGGTGCATGAACCAGCCATTCATTTATCATGATTACACCACGTTGCAAGGGCCTAATAGGACGACACTTAAAGGAAGGTTTTATGGGTCATGGGATTTGGATGCAGATTTGAGCAAGGGACTAATGGATAACATTTCATACCATTCTGTGACATGGGAGAAGGAGGTAGGAAAGGGAAGTTGGATTTTTCATCATCTTTTGAGAACCTCAACAAAGTATCCATGGTTGATGCTTTACTTGAGATCAGATGCCACACATGATGTTTCTGGTGGGTACCATTACCCAACAAGGGGTATGTCAAAAATTGTGAGTACTCCTTTACATTCTTTGATCTAATTAATATACATAATTCAAATTCCTCAACAGTTCAAACACAAACAAAGGGAGTGCCAAACCTTTTCTTTGTTTCTGCCAAGCCTCCGATGTCGATAAAATATTATGATGCATAGAAATAGATTGAAATGTAGGTCAAATCCTGCAAACGTTTCACAGGGGAGGTGGATTTACACGAGTGACATCTAGGGGTTGAAAAATTAGTCTATATCATGCACTAATGCAGGTTTTACTTACAAGCCAAACAAACTTGTGAGTGATGAAGTTGACGTGCACTATATGCAGATCCCAGAATCACCGAACTTCAAAGTAAGGTTCACTTTAAATGTAATCAATGGTGGGGGTCCTAGCAGCCAGTTCTACCTGATGGACATGGGAAGCTGTTGGAAGAACGATGGGAAACCTTGCGATGGAAATGTTACTTCAGATGTCACTCGATACAGCGAAATGATCATAAATCCAAACATAAGTTCATGGTGCCATCCAAACAACCTCAATGTGTGCCCTCCTTACCATACATTTCCCGATGGAACACGTATCCATCGCAATGACACTGCTCGCTTCCCTTATGCCGCCTATCACTTGTACTGTTCTCCTGGGAACGCAGAGCATCTTGAATTTCCTTATAGTTTGTGTGATCCCTATAGCAATCCTCAGCCTCAGGAGATATTACAGATTTTGCCACATCCAGTTTGGGGTGAGTATGGATATCCTACCAAGCAAGGTGAGGGTTGGATTGGTGACCCGAGAACTTGGGAACTTGATGTTGGGAGGTTGTCGCAATCACTTTACTTCTACCAGGTTTGCTTTTCTGTCTTTCACTTTTCTCTTATGGATT
>Ga0325404_1002377_pt1 | contig 20157 bp, 26 predicted proteins | sample PopdelMetagenome_18_FD_205664 | JGI IMG/M metagenome (GOLD analysis project Ga0325404, IMG submission 205664) | Populus deltoides microbial communities from Bellville, Georgia, United States - Xylem-Control-R1 | ecosystem: Host-associated > Plants > Phyllosphere > Stem > Wood/Secondary xylem... | reverse complement strand
CTCGTGATCTCATGGTTAATCTTGATGGGATTGCTCATGGATTTCAGGGCTACACTCTAGCTATCGTATAATATGAAGGCAGGAGATGAAAATGGTGGACGTCAACTTCTTCTGTCACTTTTCAGTAGCCTGGGATGTCGATATGATTATAAAATAAAAATAAAATTATGGTCGTTTTTAGGAATTATCCTCACAAAGAACCCGCGAACTTCAGCAAGCTTATCAGCTACAAAAAGAGTGATCAAAACCTTGCATAAGATATCCCATTTAGGCAATCACTATTTCACGAAAATATAAAATAAAATTATTGTATCTTTGAGAGTAGCTCAACTGATTAGGTTTTAGGTTTGCTTTTTAATGGTTACAAGTTCGAGTCTTGTCAAAACCACTAGAGTTTTATATAATCGTTAATTTCAGAACCCGTAAAATTAATTGAGATACGTACAAACTAACTTGGATATTATGTGCATAAAAAAAAAATTATGGTAAGCAAGAGGCAGCATTCAGCCTTTTCAAATGAATGATGAAGGGTGTCGATGAAGAGAGACAAAATTTAGAATTTGGCATTGATAGAAATAAACAGTCATAAATGAACAAGTAAAATTCAACAACTTGGAAACAGCCAAGATGATGAATCCTATGTTTATCGCTTGAATGAACAGAAGAAATTGGCAATATATCCCTCTAATTTTAAGAAAGTTTTGGGCCATCCAATTTCCTAACATATTCGCAGAGCCGACCCTGATTGTGACCTTTAATACTCTTTTTTGTCCAATCTACCATGACTTTTTTTATTTATTTATTTATTTCATGGCTCGTCACAGCCACCCTTTATCTCTCTCTAGCCTGCAGCCTGCAGCCTCTACCCCTGCCTTCAAATTATCCGAATAAAATTATAAAAAGAAGTCAAAAAATAAGTAGCAAAAGCCTGGACCAGATTCTCACTCTTCTATTCTTATTCGCTGTGTATTTGTTAGTAAAGTTGAAAATACTTATTTAAAATTATTTTTATCTGAATTAATGTAGTTTTTATGATTCTTTTTATGATTTTAACATTTTTTATATTTTAAGAATAAGTCTTTCGCTTTCGCCTTTTAGGTACACTATTCCCATAACCAAACTAAGGGGAAAGAGAGAAAAACGAAATTTCCGGGCAGAGAATGGCTGGAAAAAAGGGGAAAGAGAAAAAAAACAGCGAGTCAAAATAAAACAAAATGCAAAGAAAAATCAAGGAGAGGTGAGGTGACCCCAAGATAAGCAAGAAACTAAAAATCCAAGAAAATTACAGGAAACTCACCTCCTTAATTTTCTTTTCTTTTTATTCTTTTCTGCCAAACAAAATATATAATAATATTATTGAGAGAGAGAGAGAGAGATATACTTATAAGACCCTTTTTCTTTCTTTCTTGCTTTTTATTATTTATCTTCATCATCATATCATAATCACAGTCGCCTTCAATTTTCTTGTCAAACGAACACCACCCAGAAAACACGAGAAAAGGAAGCGAGAAAGAGAAAAGGAGAGAGATTGATGGCTCGTGCTATGGGGATGGGTTTGGGTTCATCTTCTTCGGCAACTGTAGCGGTTGATAAAGCAACAAGCGATCTTTTAATCGGTCCTGATTGGACTATGAATATTGATATTTGTGATTCTGTTAATTCTAATTACTGGTAATTTATTTTCTTTTTTTCTTTATAGCCCATCTTTTCTTTTTTTAGTTTTGGTGTTGACTTTGATGTTCTTTCTGAGAATTTTACGTTTTCTTTTTCAAATTTTGATAACAGCTAGGTTTTATGTATTCTTTGTACTTGTATACGTATGTATGTACGTATGTATGTGTTGCAGATTCTGTTTCTGTAATTCTTTTCGGTGTTGTAGCTGAAATTGAAAGCTTAATTCTTTGTTATTTGTCAGTTACGATCAAAGTAATTTTTTTGTTTTTTTTCTTTGAAAAAACTTTGAATTTTATGTGAAATAAAGATTAGCTTTTACAGGGAGTTGTTCTTTTTTTTTAAGTGGGTTTTGTGATATTAGGATGTAGTGTTGGTTGATGATTTTATTTTTTTTTTATCAGGCAACCCAAGGATGTAGTGAAAGCTTTGAAAAAAAGGTTGCAGCACAAGAGCCCTAGAGTCCAACTACTTGCTTTGACGGTACTTTTTTTTTCTTCAATTTAGTTTTTTCTATTTTTTTCTTAATTTTTCATTTCCATTACAGTTTTTTGAATTTGAACACTTAGAGCTTGTGTGTGAGAATTTTTATTATTATTATTTTTGCACCACTACATGCATTTGAATTATGTATTTGGAATTCGTGGAAGCTGTTGTTTATAAAGTTCTTTTTCTTTTTTGGTGTTTTTGGAGTTGATTAATTGAGTGCAAAATTTACTTTGTAGCTTTTGGAGACAATGGTGAAGAACTGTGGTGATTATGTCCATTTTCAAATTGCTGAAAGGAATATATTGGGGGAAATGGTGAAAATCGTAAAGAAGAAGGTAACTCCTTGATTTTCTTGCTATAATTATTTCTCCATGACTTGCAAGTTTTCTATTCTAATATGTATTCATTTTAAGATCTCTGTAGAATTCTTTTGTTGGCTTTTTAACCATCAGAGACCAGTTCAAGTGTTAGATATCACACTATAGATGGTTGCCATTCAGAGTCCTCCTGTAGTTGTAATCTTGCAGCCATTCTGTTCGAGAAGATGTTAATATTGAGCTCCAGCAATGGAAAATATAAAATGTTAGCAGAATTATCTAGTAGTGAAATAGAGTTTTGGATATACAGTAAAGAGATGGAACTGTTTGTGTTGCAGTTGATACATTGTTATGCTGTGTGATCTATGGAGATTCCAATAAGGGTCGTTCTCCTCAAAACTTGTAACTAGGCCAGCAAAAATGGTTCAGGAGGAGTGGCAATCTGATTTATGTAAGAGTAGGATAGTAAGCAGTAGTTTTGGCCCATCTTAACTAGGATAACAGATAAAATATAATATGATTGCACTTCTTGGTGCCTTTTCCATAAGAAATCATAGTGGTTTTGATGTTAAATTTCCCAATTACTTTGCCCTAGGCCTCCATTGGTATCAAATAAGATGAACATAGTTGATTTTGCGTGAGAAAGTTGAAACCTTGATTTTTGTATTTTTTTTCTCATCTAATCACCCTCTTACATTTTCTTCAAAAAATTAAAAAGGGGCTAGGATGGGGAAGCTTTGATCTTAATTTAACACATATTTTAATGGGTTGTGCAGACAGATATGCATGTGAGAGATAAGATTCTGGCTTTGATTGATTCTTGGCAAGAGGCATTTGGCGGGCCTGGAGGAAAACACTCTCAATATTATTGGGCATACGAGGAATTAAGGGTCAGTATTTATTTGATCTACTCTTGCTGGGTTCAGTATGTGTACATGAATTTATTTATTTTTTTATTTAGTTGACTTCGGAAGTGGGACTATAATCATTGAATGTTAGGCATCTGAACATAATTCCTAGGTTTTGGATCCAACCAAATATTGCAGTGAACTGTCAATTTTTGAATGGTAGAAAGATGTGCTCTTGATTTGATCAATGTTAAAACTAATGCATGATTCATAATAAGAGTGCAATCAAATGATGCTATGGAAGAGTATAAGCAAACAAGATACAAGCCAAATCCTATGGAGGAAATATTGTCCATATGCTCTTACAGCCAGATCATAAGTTTTTTCTTTCGTAGTAGTTAAATAACAAATTATGCCAATATTACATGGAATATATACAGAAGAATTAATTTTTAGTTATGGGGTGTGTGAATGGCAGCGTGCGGGAGTTCAATTTCCCCAGCGTTCATCAAATGCAGCTCCAATATTTACACCACCTGCGACCAATCCAACATTGAGGCATGCCCAACCTGGTTATGGAATGCCTAGCAATTCTTCTAGTAGACTCGATGAAACAATGGCTGCGGAGATTGAAGGCTTAAGGTAAGGATCGATGGCTGGTTTGCACTTTGTATATGTCTATGGTGTATTCTCAAAATTCCCAAATCTCATATTTTGTATTTACTTATATTTTTCTTAATTATCATAGTCTGTCAAGTTTGGATTCAATGCGGGATGTTATGGAGCTCTTGAGTGATATGCTTCAAGCTGTTAACCCTAGAGACCGTGAGGTATGTGCAGTGAGCTTTTTACCTTAGGGAAACGAGGGAGTACAATATTTGAGATGTGGTCCTGCTTGTTTTTCAGGCTGTAAAAGATGAAGTTATAGTGGATCTTGTCAACCAGTGTCGATCCAACCAGAAAAAGTTGATGCAGATGCTAACCACAACTGGGTCAGTCACTGTTTAAATTTCAATTTTGCTGAAAGCATGTTCTTGATATAAGATAGTTAGCTATATGCTTGTCTTATTTTCTCCATGCACATGCTTGTTGATCCCATGCAAGTCTGTCGCATGAATATCTGAAAAGTGTCTTGGTTGTGATACAGGGACGAGGAACTTCTTGGTAAGGGTCTTGAACTAAATGACAGTATGCAAATCTTGCTTGCAAAACATGATGCTATTTCTTCTGGCTCTCCTATGCCAACTCAAGTTATAAGTTTAAGCCCCAAATCAAGTGAAGGATGTTCCTCTGACATCAAGCCAACTGAAGCAAGAGATGCCAGCCCAAGATCTACGACTAATTCTGCCATGCCAGTTGCTAACGTGACAAGGAGTGCAGTAGATGAAGAGGATGAAGAGGACGACTTTGCACAGCTTGCACGCAGGTACTCATGCTTATGAAAATAATCTTATATAATTTCTTAATGGGTGATGTGAACTATTATTAGCACATTACATGTATGTGGGGGTATTGCAGTTCCATCACTATGGAACCCATCATAAGGCAATCACTAGGTGGGAAATAAAACATTTACCATTACTGGCGGCCAGCATGATGAGGCACTAGAGCACTGATTGCTGGATGAAAGACCGCTCAGTTTATTTTAAATTGGTAGCTGGCCAACCTTTATGGAGATCTTACAAATTACTGACCCATTTCCTTTGTTCATGTTCTGCATCATGGCTTTTACCGATGGTTTGATTTATATTTGCTCTTGTTTTGTACCGTGAACTAAGGCATTCCAAAACACAGTCCGGTTCATCTCAAAGCTCAGGTGGAACAAATGGAGCTCTTGTGCCATTGGATGTCGGCATGCCCACTGCATCAACCTCTTCCTCAAGCAATTCTCTGGCACTTGCTGATCCATCTCTACCAGTTAAAACCATGAAAGATCAGGATATGATTGACTTTTTGAGCCTTGCCTTGTCAACAACATCAACCTCTCCTCCCACCCCTCCCACCCCACCAGTCTCCAACCAAGCCATGCCTCAGATACCTCCTTCCTCCAGCACGCAAGGTTATCCCTATGTTTCTCAAACTTATCCTGTAAACCAAGGGCCTGTTCCATACAGCAGCTATGTCGTTCCATGGGCCCAGCCTCAAACTCAGCAGCACCAATTACAATCTCCATCTCAAACCCAGTTACAGCCTCACTCTTACCAACATTTACGTCCTCCATCACAACCGCAGCAACAGTTGCAACCTGAACCCGAACAGCAATCAACGCCTCAGCCTCAGCAGCATTTGCAGCATCAATCTAAACCGCAATTGCAACCTCAGTTCCAGCCACAGTTGCGACCTGAACCCCAGCAGCAATCAGTGCCTCAGCCTCAGCAGCATTTGCAGCATCAGTCCCAACCGCAATTACAACCTCAGTTCCAGCCACAGTTGCAGTCACAACATCCTCAATACTCATCTGTCTACCCACCTCCACCCTGGGCAGCTACACCTGGATATCTCAACAACCAAATTCACACATCTACTACAAATAACATGTTTTCATCCCCCCGATCCAACTCAACTGCATCTTATACTCCCATGCAAGCAGCTAGACCTATGCAGCAATTTAATTCCCTTCCCACAAGAGTAGGCAATGGATCAATTATTAATGGTGATTCAAGTTCTGCTTCTAGGGTACCTGCACCTCCAGGACAAAAGCAGTCCTTTGTTCCCTCGTACAGGTTGTTTGATGATCTGAATGTTCTGGGAAATGCTGATGGAAGGTTTAAAATGAATGGTAGCACACCGCCAAGCTTATCAGGATCTTCTGGCCAAAGTATGGTGGGTGGAAGGAAGTGAAAAGCTAGTGGTTTAGGATTACTGAAACTGAATTTATATCTTTTGTGAATATGTCTAACGCTGGTGAATCTCTCAGTTTGGAGTGTCTAAGAAGGTTCTTTAGATGTATCTAAGAAGGTTCTTTAGATAGAAGCAATTATAGATTTGCGCTCCCATTGATTGGTTGTAAATCCAACTCTTGTGTAGCTTTGTTTGCTTGTCTCAATACTTCTCTATGATTTTTCTCGATATATGAAATTGATGTGAGTTTTAGTGGTTTGAGCTCCTATAACATGAATTCTGGAAAGTGAGTCGGCGGAGGAGGTGTGGTTTAATCGTGTTTTTTAAAGATTTTAAATTATTATTTTTATTTCAAATTAATATTTATTATGTTTTGGATATTTTAATATATTTTTAAACAAAAAAATATTTTAAAAGATAATTTCTACCATTATTCCTGAAGCCGGCTTCATCACTTCAGCCTGTCTTCCCAATTTATTTGTTGAAATCTCCTCCGTTGTACTAAAAGGACGTTGAAAAGTCATGATGTGTTGAAAAATCGAAGCTCTAATAATCTCTTTACAATTTATCATCATTTCCCCAATTTACCACCCTCTGCTTATTTCAAGGTCAAGTTGCAAGGAAAGATTTAAATCCCGTGTGTAACATGTCAATAAGATTATTTGTCTGGCAAATGGCTGGATGCTTCAATGTCATGATAGTGTAATTAAAACAACTGAGAACTTTGAAAGGGGAGGAGGAAAGCGGCGAAGGCGAGGGATTACAAGGGGCAAGCTCGATAAATTAATTACAGGTTATACAATGGTTAACAGAAGACTATCGAAACATAAACCTGATAAAATACAAAGACACGTGAACAAGTTGAACCCCTGCGTTTCAGGGGATGATAACCAGATTAGCAACCTCTGTTTGCAACGCTCTGAATTATGTAAAGACAAGGAGTGCTGCTTTTACAAATGAACAAAGGGATGGAAGGATCAATGAGCACACCGAAAGGAAAGGAAGATGAGCCGAGGAAAGAAGCTATTTACACACATTTTGCCCATATGGCCATATACCCCATACCCATAGAAAAATTATTAGCCAAAGCCCCCTCCTGCAATATGCAGGACTTCTCACCATCTGACCGTCGGCACAGGAGGCTAATGAAATATGTAGCACAAGATTCAGGATGCCAAATCAATGTTTCAGCATGGAGGTGTTGGCATGGTAGATCATCACATCAGAAGACAAACTGAAGCCATGTACTAGCATCAGTAACATTAACGGATCATTCGTGTGCTTCTGCTGCTGCCGCCGCTGCCAAAATGACAACTTGGTCGACTAGTAAAAAAAAATATGCTTTCATCTTGCTTGAGTGTTGTCATCGGCATAGATTGAGAATGTAGCATCAGTAGCACCAGCAGCAAGGAGAACTTGGTAAGGATGGAAGGTGAGGCAGCTTACAGGACTGATCTTCTGGCCCATGATGGTTAGGTGGTATGTAATGGAGTCTAATTGCTCACCATTTAGACTGAATAATTTAATAATTTGTTTTGCTGACCCGCTGGCAATAATAGGGGCATGCCTATGAACAGATAAAGCTGTAAGTGAGCCCCTGTGGGCCTTGATCGTGAGATAGGGATTCATAAGATTTCTCATATCCAGGAACTGCATGTCACCAGCCTGAGATGCACTGACAATCTGAAAGAAAACAAGAGAGAAGAAGTTCATGCATGGTGAGATGCAAATCCACCACCAGTATCGAAAAGTGCACTAGTTACCTTTCCAGGATCAAGCCCAGGTTGAAAGCCAATCCCCACAACTCTTACTACATTCTCAGTGTGTGGCCGACTAGCACAAACAAGCCTAGCATTAAGAGAGCACAACAGTTCAGCAGAAAGGAACGCAAAGCGCAACATCTTTTGAGTCTCTAATAAAGGTTACTGAATATTCTGATCTAAAATAAGATACATATTTCATCATAACCAACTATGCTAAAGATATTTAAACTTTAATTAAATGGTGTGGCAGCTTGTGACTAGGTTTTTATTTGTAATTTCATCAAGTGATCATGTCATTAAATGTACATTCCATTATTTGAAACGACTTTCCCTATCACAAATGCCACATTATTTAGTAATTAAAATTTTGTAAGAAGTTTTAGTACCCCTAGCATTAGGTTATAACAAAATCCCAAACAAGTTTCATCCATGTACAACCCCAAAACATTAGAAACCAGCATATATGTATTTAGAATCAGTATCATGTAAAAGGTTACAAGCATATCAATATTGTCAAAAACCTGTAAACATTAACACCATGCCACAGCTAGAGGGACAATTTACAAGCAGAGCTTACATTTCACGTATCCGGACATCATAGAGTTTGACAGATCCATCCACAAAACCGGCAGCAAATTGACCTCCATGAACTTCAGAAGCAGACTACACAGATAAACATAAGAGATCTTTCAACATGATAGACAAGTTACCAATAATAACAGCAGATATTATACAAATTACCAAGTAGAAATGAAATAAAAGATTATTACAGACAGAGCTCTAAACAATAGTACACAAAATTATGAGCATTCTTAAATTGAGACAAGATTGTTCTAATACAAACATAATCTTTGCCCATCACAAATTTTGGTATCCATAGGAATTCAATTTGAAGGTGCTATTGAAAGATGTAGTAGTCCCAAGAGAACCAATTCACTTTTATGCCAGGCAACTATAAAGGCTACCCTAATCCCAATGAGATTGATACAAATACAAAGAGAAGAAATGAAACCTCCACCAAGCTTCAATCACTCTAGATAAAGGACAACAGTCCTATTGTCGAGCTGGAAAACAAGAGTGGAAGTATGAAGGACAACTACAGCGATGAAAACTACTGGGAGGGAGGTGAACTGTTTCTCCAGTATGGTTGGCTTACACCAAGAGTATAACACCTGGCCTGTCATTTTTCTTTCACCATGAAGGAATTGATCGTCCATATTCAAGATGGCATACCATATATTCTATTATTACAAATTATAATTATAATGGATGAAAGCAGAGGCGGGGTTAGATAGAAATTTATGTGGCATTCTAACAACAATGCTTTTTGGTAAAACTTAAGCAATATACTCTCACAACCTCAGCAATTCCAGAAATAGAGGAAAGTTCGATCAGATGGAGTATAGGCATTGCGCATTTCTAATGCCCAAGTAAATGGGAGGAAAGTTGACAAGAAATATTCTAGGAAACAAGATCCATGGAGCCAACTGCAGTTAGTTAGGATCAAAGGCTGGGTTTCATCCGGTCAGAAACAGTTTTCTACAAACCTTGGCAAGATTTCTTTATATTCTACAGTTTATGATGTCAGGGAAAAATCTCAGGCATGAATAGTTAATAGTTGAAAATCAACAATGGATGATAGTAAGTGATTGTTTTTTCCAACCTGCTTTTCAAATTACTTTTCATCTTAAAAGGCATCAAATTGATGATTTTTTAGGTGTTTTTAGATGGTTTTGATGTGCAATGTCAAAAATAAAAAAAACAATCTTAAAAAAACATAACTTTGATGCATTTTTTAATTAGAAAACACCCTGAACCACAAAACCAAACACACTGCAAGACACCATTTACTGTCTCCAGCAACCATCATTGTCAGAAATGACACAAAAGGCATTTGTTAAAGCCCCATGATACAATTACATATCAGCATAATAGGAACATGCATGATAACTTTTTTTTTAGTGTTATTAGACTGCAATGCCAGCTGTAGTGTTATGTGAGTGCCTACCCAAATAAACAACTAAACAGTTAGTGTTATGTGAGTGCCTACCCAAACAAACAACTAAACAGTAAATAATCAGAAAGTGAGGGAAATGAGGAAGTACAAAACGCCATGACAACAACAAAAACTAAGTGACCCTTTTTCCATTTGTGAATGAAATATATTCATGCTGTCAGAAGCTCTGTCATTCTCCTTTCACATGCACCTAAATCATTCCCGCATCCACAGGCACAACATAAACAAAAGAACAAAAGGATCTCTTTCAAAACCACACAACATTTTAAATTTGCAATTCTCACTAATAACTTTGGTCTGCTATTATTACAGTAGCAAAAGAATGATACTACTTTTCAAAACCCCAGGAAACAGAACTCACCATTGCTGAGACACTGCAATCTGAAGATGAAGGAATGGAATGAATAAGCTGCTCTTTATCCAGGTCCCACAGCATGATGGATGATATCTCACCAGAAGCATACTAGTGATGCAACATTAAAATTGATGAAACTATTATGAACATCAAGTTATGAGTGTGAAAACATTACCTAAAGATAATCTTAAGAGTGAGTATATACCAGATATCCTGATTGTTGTTGCCAGTCCACAACAGCATTCAAACTCCGCACACCGGGTTTATGACCTTGGATTGAAGAAAATGCAGTGACAAGCTTTTGCTTACCATACACAGTGTAGTCTTTCCAAATTCGTATATTTCCATCACCTACAGCAAAAACAAGCACAGCAAAATGATTCCAGGCACTCGAATATCAGACCATTGTAGCCACCATGAAATGAATTTCTGATCGTAAAAATCATTACATGAAGCAACAAGAAGTAAACTGTCATCAAGCTCGTTTACAAGACACAGCTTAGAAATTCCCTTGTCTGGAAAATCATGATTATCAAACCCATTGAGAAGGTTAGCTTCCTCATAATTCCATACCCTACAAAGAAACAAGCATCACACATCTCATAGACCAAAACCAGAGATAAGATGAAAAACACCTGCCTATCACAATTCACCAAGGAAAAACAAAAAAAAAAAACCATACTCCACCTTTTAGTGATTACCCAAAGTCTTCCTGTTGTACCCCAACAGAATTTAGGTAGAACACATGCTGAATTTTTCTTACTAGATGGAAAAGATAACGGAGTAAACAGGACTAAAGATGAATCTGAGTAATGCATGCAAGTTTTCCAACTATTTAAATCATGGCATCAAACTATGCGGTAAATATATGTGACCAAACTTGGCATGTCATACTGATATACCCATGTTAAAATAACATTATATAAAAGAATTATTGACTAGAGACTGGCTTGCCTAATCCGTTCATTCTCATCAGCAGCAACCACAATTGGAGAGAAAGGCTGCAGCAAGGCTGTCTTTGTACCAGTTTCAAACTTCGTATCCAAATAAGCAGTTCTCTTTTTAAGGTTGCTACCAGCTGACCAGGAAAATGAAAATTTCATCAGCTCAAGCAAGAATTAAAACAAAAATAAATAAATAATAGATGAGAAAACAAAAGGCCCACAGGAGCGCTGGCACGTTGCAATGTGCTCCAGTGCATATTTTTCCCTCTCTTCTCTTCTAACTAATATTTCTTCAGTATCATCTGGCACGGTGAGAAGTGGCTTTGAGAAGTGACCACAACTCCATTTGTAGATGGTTGACTGAGGAAGTAAACTGCGTTCTGTGCTTCCAGAAGATGAAACAGAACCCAAAAGAGGATCTGCTAATCCTGAATCTGGAAAATTCATAAGGTGTGGCCTGAAATCCAAAGAACACACTCTACGCATTCCTGTTAAGTAACTTGGTCGAGGAGGGCTGACAGGAGGAGGGCTGACAGGAGGAGTTCTGAATGGTAGATGACCTGTTGAAAAATTCCAAAAGTAAAGATTATAGAAGATCAAAAGTTGAAGGTGCAAATGAATAAGATGACAAAATCAATTGCTTCTAGTGATACAGCACAGTAACAGTAAAAAGATTTAAAGAAAAGAGTTACCTGCATTCATGTCAAACCAAGATGATGAACGAGTCATCCCAGCAACACTTGGATATGGAGATGAAGTTTTTGGATCACCAGGGCGTGGGCGCCCACTACTACCAGCAGAATTTACAGATTTTGTCACCACTTGCTCAATCCCAATAATAGACAGTACACTTCGACCAAGGCTTGCAATGCGTGGAGAAGGATCCTTGGCCAAAGTGCACATAGCTAGTACACACTGGGAATATAATGCATTATCTAGTGGCTTTGGCCTTGAATGGTTTACTGCCCCATTGCTGACAATGTCATTCAATATACCAGAATTGGAATGCTGAGATGAATCATCAGATAAAGGTGATCCATGCATGATTCCAGCTGTAGTAAGAGGACTACTAGTGGATACCCTTCCATCTCGAACCACAGATGGGTTGTCACTACCAACTCTTGTCAAAGGGCCAATTTGAGATGAAACAATACTTGCATGTGGCACATAATGATTTGGGTTGATGTATCCGCTACCTGGAGATTTTATATGGACCAAAGAAGGTAATGAATTGAGCAGAGAATTAGACTGAGGTTTCCAATATGAGGCAGCAATTGACTTGAGGTGCTGTTTGTGGCCAAATGCAAAGCGTGCCAGAGCTGAACAAAGACAACTGAATTCACTCAAGATTCAATATTGTAATCCCAATAAGTCACTAAACAAACATGAAACAGAACAAAAAATAAAAAGAAACTGAATTCACTCAAGATTCACTATTGTAATCCCAAGAAGTCACTAAACAAACATGAAACAGAACACAAAAAAGAATTGACTGCCCCATACATCGATACCCCTACACATGCCCTAGTGTAGGTAAAGAGATAAAGTGGACATTACAAGGCAAAAAGGTGCCACTCAACATTGCTTTTCGAGAGAGAAAAGTCATGATAGGTGTTACTGTAAAGTAGCAAGTGCAAAAATATCACTGTGTTTTCAAGTACAGAAACATACAACATTGACATGACAAAGATTGCTTTCAACTTGATTAATTTTTTCATATGAACTTGGCTACATCATAGATTGAAATAATACAGGAGGCACTGAAACGTTAACAGTTCATGAATATATAAGCATTAAGTAGATCTGTGAGCAAAGCAAGAGGATGCAAGCCCAGGATCGTCCAGGCTTGTAAGTACACTCGCTGGCTTTGGATAATGTAATATATATATATATATAAGCCCTCAAGATTTTACTTCTGCCGCCAAGAGAAAAACATTTTCCCATGAAACAGATTAAAACCTAGATTAGGAGGCAGAAAAATGAGAAGAGTAGGTCGCCTTTTCAGGTATTCATTTGGCAACTGAAACGTTAACCATGTCACCAGCAATAGTTCATATTGTTAACCAGCTCCCTACTGAGTCATGCATGATAATTGTAATTGAAAGCATATTCATAAAAATAAAGAAAAATGATCCATCAAGTATAGAAATACGAATTGATAGTTATCACATACCTACAGCAACCTCTGCCCTAACCAGTGGACTTCCATCTGACACAACGCTTAATAGACTTCTAATAATACTAACTTCAGCTCTTACTTTTTCATCATCATCACACTCATCATCTCCATGAACACCATCTCTGCAGACATCACCGCCAACATCAAGCAAGGTGGCCAGTGCAAATGCAGCAGAAGCCCTAACCTGAAATGAATGGCTTCTGTATTAAGAGGCTTAATAAATAAGCAAACTCAATAAGAACGGCGAAGGAAAACAAACTAATTAAGAGGTAAACCTCTGGTTGGGGCACCAACAGTAGAGGAGCATATATGGCTGGGGCATCAGCCTGCAAACCTAGCATCTGAGCCTCTGGGAAATCTTCCCACAGCTTTCCCAGGCAGAGGCAAAGCCACTGAAGAAACAAAGGTTCAGTTTGCGCATCAATTGGCACTGATCCTCGTAAGTGCGTCAAGCACACATGAATTAAACCAGCTTCAATACAGGCTTCCTGGCCCCGTCTGTGCCCATCAACAATAACAGCCAAAACAAATGCAGCCATTGCCCGCTGTTCTGGATATGCTTCCAAGCTATCGAGAAACCTAATAAAATATGTATGTCCCCCATCCTTAACAAGGTCAACCTGGCATGACTGAGAACCACAAAATGGAACTTCATAAGTACTTTTGTAGAAATGATTAGAGTAGAAGGTAAGTAATTCTGACGGGTAAAATTTACAAGGTAAAGTTTTTGAAAAAAGAATAATAGCCACAAGAAGATTTCAAGACAGGCTCATGAAATATAATTTCTTATAGTGGTAAAATTGCCAGCCTAAGCAATTCTTTGAGCAATAATATCACTTTTGTACTCTTTATGGGTTGGGAAAACATCATTTTAGCAATGCAAGATGTATTTTAGGGACATCAATATTATTACATCTTGTATCAATTGACAATATCGATTTAGCAATAATGCCCCAAAGGCAAAAACTCTCTATGTATTTTAAAGTTTCTTGGTAGCTAGTATACCTTTTGATAATTATGTGCATCACTAGAAATGATCATTTGCCGCCTTTCAACTTATGCTAACCAGTTTTACAATATATATAATGCAAGTAAAGAATATTATACTCCAATAACTCCACAAGAGACCAAGAACATTCAAAATGTTGTCTCATATGCCACCATACATGCAATGAATTTGTCAAAAAGCTGAAGTTAAAAATTTACCTTATCAAGTGCTAGAATTTTTGTCCATATGAATACAAGAATTTGCCTTAGTTCTGGTGTTGTTGTTTGCAACAGCTTCAAAACATATGGAAATATTCCAACAGATAAAGCCTAGAAAAACCAAACCCGTTCAATAACTTGGTAATAATAAAATTCCAACCAATGCGCCCTTGTTCAAAAAAGAAAAGTCACTAGCACCAAAGAATTCAACAGCAAGTACCAGATCTACTGCCCAAAGTCCCATATCAAGGAATCTCCCCAGAAGGACCAGTGCCCGGAACCGATGGCTTTGACTAAGCAGAACCTGTAGATAAATAAGAGATGTCATCATATAAAATGCTAATGACTAAAAAACAGAAAAAAAGAAATAGACTTTAGCTAAGACAGGCACAAATATGGATAAAATAAAACCTAATATAAAAGCATTTTACAAGTTTATTTTTCATAATTACAAACTTATAGGAAAGCTACTTGTGATTTTCTTGAAACTAACATGGGCTAAGTGTCACACACCTGAAGAACAATAGGTAACTGCTCAGGTGGCTTCTTATGTTCAGAGCCATGGTCCAACCACACCTCAAAAGCTGTCAGTTGTTCAGTAAAAAAAGGACTCGGCTGAAAAAAGGAGCATGTTGCTTAGACATGATAAATCTTTATGCCTTGTATGGACAACAGGTAATAACATTAACAAGTAAAATAAAAAAGATAGTAGTCTTCCAAAAGCATATGATAATTATGCCGAAAGCAATTTCATTACATTTCAGTGTAACATAGTACCAAGGAAACCAATGAAACACACCTGGAATTCTGAATTAGGGTCCTCGACCATAGATGGAAGCTGCGAGAGGCAAATTTCAGCAGCCATATCCCATGCATCCCTGCATTGAACCTTAGTGAAATAGTGATAAATGGATAAACAAACACACCGCAGAATTAACAAAATGAGCATCTCCTCCAGTACCACATATGATGCTGATGGGTTGGTGGCAACATTGGGTGAGAAATCGGAGAACAATTTGCCGAACGCATAATTCTTTCAGCAAGTAAGAAATTTCTGAACAGACTGGCAACTAACAAATCTTGTCTGAACAACTTCTGAAAAAGATCTGCAGGGTAAATTTAAGCGTCAGCTATGTGTACCAAAGTGCACAGATGACAAATCAAAAGGGCATTATTTACTAAGAAGCAGCTACCACGGGGAAGAACATTCCAAGCAATCGTGTCTGTCACTGCAGTAAAGATCCAGTTCAATTCTCCCAGAAGTGTTTTACGATCATTTTGCCGGCCAGGAATTTTATCAATTAATGAGTAGTCAAGAGAGTCACAAAGAAGTGAACGTCTGTAAAACCTGCGGTGCAGGGATCAAAATAACCAAATGATTAACAAGTACATAAAACAAAAATCATCAATGACCACAAATTCAGGTATGAACCACATGAAAACTGCAAATATCAAGACAACTTGATATAGTGCACTTAGATATTCCTTACAAAGCCAACAAACAACAAAATAATACAGGGCAATCACAGGCAATAACAAAATGTAATTATGCACAGAGCAACATGGAAATCCTTTTCCAAAAGCCAGGAAGCTGCTCTATGAAAGGAAAAGAAATGATGAATTATAACAATCAAAACTAAACCAAACAAAGGCACCAGCCTGACCATTTCAATGCCATCTTGATAGGAGTGGTGAGGCATGAAGTGAACACATCAGCTGGAAATTCATCACTTTGTGGCAAAGTCTCATGTGCTTCACAGGCTGCGAGCAGAATGCAATTGCTCACAGACCCAGCAGGGCCAGAAGCACTCCAGTCAGGAAGCTATTTAAAGAAAAGAAACAGCAATAATGTAATCAGACCACTAAAATTGTGGAATCAAATTTTTTGAACAGCAGTGAATGGATACACAGCAAGAAATTTTATAGGAGCACAATTGCCGAATACCTCTAGAAATGCATTGACTATCATCCCAGCAGCAGAGCAGTCAAAAACATAGATTGATGGTGTTCTTAGCCAGGAATCAAGATCACTGATTGGCAAGGGAATATATTGTGTATAGCTCTGAACCAGTCCAAAGGCGAAAGAGTTTTAGCATGTTACATATAAAACTGTTTAGAAAGAGGATTGAAGCGGTGAAATGCAGAAACTCGTCAGCTAAAGGAGTAAAAAGAAATACCTTATTGAAAAGCCAGATTTCACCATTAGCAGTTGGCTTTGGAACACCGTGCCCATTGTAATGAAACAGAACTCTCTCGGACTTGGCATGTTTTCGGCATGTATTACAAAGTTTCTTCACTTCATCAACTGTGGGATCAAGTTGAACCTTGTAGCGAGCCTGGTCATTGAGAAACAGTGTAAATACAAATGAAACTATAGAGATAATTCAAAGTAAAAGGTACTTGTCAAGAATTTCCTCACCTTAGGTTGCCACCTTTCATACTGAATGCTCAAGCTTTTTCCAATTGTTTCAAGAGCTTTTTGAGGTGCCATTGAAAATGGATCTGTCAAAAAAGAAGGAGATTGTAAACTAAAAAAGGAGGATTTAAATTCATATATAAAAAAAAATTGTTCTTAGCACTCTTAATAATGCTTCACTTGATTGCCAAAATGATAAGATGATAGGTAAGTAAATTGGATTTAAAGTATGTGTTGCAAAATTCAGAAAGCTCCCAGATTCTAGAACTTTGCTTCCTTTCATACAATCAAAACATTACAATCATATGAGTAATGAGTCCAATGGTAACATAAATAATCAAGCAATTGTAACAGAGTTGAGCACCGCACAGCAGTTTCCTAAAACAAGTTTAAAAACCGCATGATTCAAACATCAAAACAAAAGCTAAAGTGAAAGCAGCACAGAATATGGGTAGAGAGAAGGCAAAATTTTAAAACTAATAAGAGAGAATCAGCAGCTAAAACTGCACCTATCCAGCATTCCATTCTGGCACAAGGGGATATCTTTATTACATCCGGAGGATCAACACTGATGTTTAAACATAAAACTAGAGCTACATAACCAGTCTTCATCTGCACAAAAAGTTGAGAGCTAAATCAAAAGACAAACACAAGTAAGCATATAACTCCTAAGCATATAGAACAAAAATTTATCACAGTAGCACAACATGGAGATGATAAAAAAAAATGACTAAGTAGAAAAGATGTGATTAATTATATATTACCATCAAAGCCCTTCTCAATAAAAGAAAAATATTCAATACAAAGAACAGAACTTTTGTGAACAGCATAATCTGAGGCAACAACATCCCCAATGTGTAACAACTAAATGCATAAAAAAAATTCCCTACTTACTAACCCATTCAATATTTTCTTACAAGAAGCTATTTTCAGAGGACATGATTTATTGTTTTTGCAAAATCATTTTCTTCTAATCCTTCCAAGCGATAGAAACAGTACCCTATTCTTAATAAGCACACATGTGTCATTCACAAGATTTCATGGCATTTGCCAAAATTTATGGCAATCCCAAAGAAAAAAGGTGGCCAGCCCTGTGAAAATCTTAAAGCATTTGCCAAAATTAGGACAATCATTGTACCCTATCATCCAATCTTAGCACAATGTTACGCTTGGACTGTTGCCTTCTAGAAAATTTTCATTTGTTTTCCCAAGACAATAAACAGTGCCACAAAAGAAATCAATTGGTACTTTTTTAGCTCAAAAGCACCAATGCCAAGCATGTTAATTTACCAGCAGACATTCAGTTATGCATGGCATGCACAACAGATGGTTGCATGGGCAATATGACAAACCTCATTGCAGTATTGAAATCTCATTAGCCATTTGAAAGTTAAATGAAGACTTTTTCATCCAAAGTAAAATGTAATGGAGAGCTAAATCATGAAGACAGCGACCCTTAAATTTCCTCAGCTGACTTTGTTTCAAAATCTCACAAAGCTCCATGCTCGTCAGAGGTCGCATGATCTTTATTTCCGCTACTTTCGTCCACTTCAACATTTCTACACCCAAATTCCCCTTACTTGATTGTTAAGCTAATACAAAGTCACGCATTTGATGGCATAAACTTTTTACCAATACAGCAAAATCCTAATCAGTACTTCTCTATAAACTACACTTCATTTCTAGGGATGCCATGTTAAAATTCCCAGGTCCTGAAGACAATCCTCTATGAAACAAGAACCAAAATCATCAAGTGCCACAATTTATATTTACATTGAATCAAAATCCCTTCAAAACCCCAAAAGGAACACATTTTCCGGTGATCACACAACAATCATTTACAGGTCTGCACAACCCAAACAAAAATCTCATCTCCCCTCAACAGTTCCATTCTGTATTCACACAACTATTTTCTCAAAAAGGCCTTTTCAATTAATAACTACACAAACAAACCTAAACGACCAATTCGCTTCAAAATCATAAATCCACCCAAAAAACGACCTAACCAAAAAAACCCTAAAAAACCAACAACTCATCCACATTCAATCAAACACTAAATTTCAACAACACGGCATCTTACTCTGTCCTTTGGCCGCCATTTTGAAACAGGCCCACTATCAGACGGACCAGTAGGCACTGAAGCTTCAAATGCCTCGTGTCTAAGCTCACTCAAAACAGCACTCTGAGGCAAATACGCCATACTAGTCGTCGTCGCGGCTGTACTTCCTGTCGTCGCATTGCCCCCGCCGTAATTACTAGTGCTAGCAATATCAGAATCTCTATCTCTATTATTATTGCTGCTGCTGCTGCTGCTATTATGATTAGTATCACTGTTATTATCTCTCCTTGCTGAATCAAGAGCGTCGTCTCCGTGACTTGACGGAAAATCATCGTAATGGTTGGAAACCAAAGCAACTGATGATTGTGAGGAGAGTCTTGACGCCGTTAAATCTCCCAATGCCATCCAAATCCCTAAAAAACAAGAATAGCATGTACAGATTTTTTTAGGAAATGGAGATTTGTTTCGAAACCCTAGCTTTCGGAAGTGATGAAACGATATCGTTTTTGGAATCAGAAGAGAAAGTGGGAGTTTTTGAGGCGGTGGTGTGTATTTACAGAGGGACGGGAGGGGGTTAATCAACGAAACCGCTGAACCAGCGGCGCATGGAGATGCGTAGGAGAGAAGAGAGAGAATCCAGCTCGGTGGTGTGGTGGTGGAGGATGGTCGTGGTTGTCACTGCGGTGGTTGCGGTGGTGGAGGAGGAGGGGGGCGCGCATAGAGCAGTGTGGAGGCGCAACGAGAGAGGAGAGGGGGGCGGAAATGAAGTGAAAAACGGAGAAAAGAGGATGTAGAGAGAAATAGGATTTTTGTTTGGCAAGTGAGGGTGTGTATTGGTGTATTTTAAATTGTTAATTTTATTTTAATTATTTATGCTTTTTAATATAAGGTAACTAATTTAGTTATTTTGTTTGAATTATGACTGATATAAAATAAGTATGGATTTTAAAATTGTTTTATAGCTCTATTGCTGATGTGGTTTTTTATTTTCAGTTTGTGGATGAATTTTACCTTCTTTTTTTCATGTTTGTTTTATATATATATATAAAAGA
>Ga0325404_1002376_pt1 | contig 20162 bp, 11 predicted proteins | sample PopdelMetagenome_18_FD_205664 | JGI IMG/M metagenome (GOLD analysis project Ga0325404, IMG submission 205664) | Populus deltoides microbial communities from Bellville, Georgia, United States - Xylem-Control-R1 | ecosystem: Host-associated > Plants > Phyllosphere > Stem > Wood/Secondary xylem... | reverse complement strand
TGTTGGGTTCACTACAGGGCATATTGAGATCAAAGACATGATCAAGACAGGACTGCCACTTAAGATTTTTGGCATTGCTGCATTATCTCTTCTCATGCCTACACTAGGTAAGCTTGATCATTTCTTTGAGGTTGATTTTTCTTTTTCACGAGGAAAAACAAAATTTGGGATGCTAAATTTATGTCATTGCAGGAGCTTATGTTTTTGGGACAAATGGAGAAGTTTAATAGCTGTAAACTGTAACATATAGTTATGGATGGTTCTTTCAAGTCAAGTCTCGTGGCAAGCAAAGAGACGCAATGTGGATGATGATTAAGCCGTAGGACTTAGCTGGGATGTAGAGATTTCCCTTTAGCTCTTGGAAATACAGGAAGATTATTGTACAGTTTGCAAGATAAAGAGAAGAGTACTGCTGCCACGACAAAAGCAGCCCTCTTATCCTCCACCCACAGTTTTTTTTCAGCTCCTTCCTTTGATAGCTAAAATATCTTGTATCTAGCGATTGTTTCCAAATGTAAGATTATTTCTTATTTCTTTCATATTTTCTTCCTCTGCTGTATCATAAATGGTTGGAAGAAAACTTATCTAGCCCATATGCTCTCTTTTATTGGGTTTTCATTGTCATATTTCTACCTAGTCCCTAGGCCTAGTTTTACTCAGAGCAGAGGATTTCATTTTCTTAAAAACGTTGAAAAATCTGAAATTTGAAGTGAGGCTTAAGCTTCAATTATCCTTTCCTTGTGTTTTGGGCTACTATATGTTCTTTTCTTCACATCAATCATTTCCATGTAAGAATTAGAAACTTTAATTAATTGGCTCTACAATGTTTTTTTCCTTTTAAGAAAGGTGTGATGCTTTCCCAAGTTTTATTGAGTCTATGGTCATCAAGACACCGAATCACTCGCATTGCTGCTCTTACGACAACTTTTACAAGTATACTGCACCTTGCATGACGTTGCGGTTCCCTCGTTCTTTTTTTTTCTTTTCTTTTTTTGATAGCCCATTACCATATTTCGTCTCCTTTCTTTCATTTGTATTCTCCTGTTTGCATCATTTCAAGCCACACTTGACTTCTCTACCGTCGTCAGAAATTGTTCGGTTTACAAGCCTAGAAGCTCTCACTTGGCAGCAGGCCTGATTTTGGCGAGTTGATCCTGATAAAACATAAGTCTTTGAGCCTTATTTGAGCTGGGTTTTTAATTGAACCACAAAAGATTTTAATCTAATAAATTTTCTCTGACTCAATTAGTTTAATCTAATCCAAATCTAATTACATTAATATTAAAAAAATTATTTTTAATATTAGCATATCAAAATAATCTAAAACATTAAAAAGATTAAATTAATTTTTTTAAAAAATACTTTTAAAATATAAAAATAAACATGATATAATATCCATTTGAATAGTTCCAGAAGCATTTGACTATAAGTGATTATTCAATTGAGCTTAATGTCCTCCAATTGACAAACCTGTCTTTGTCCGTGCAGGTTAAGTTTTTTTCATCAATCCATTGCTGGATAGGCAGCTGTAAGTTGCTGGTTATTCAATTGATATCACCTTTACTTGAGATTATTTTATATTTTCCTCCTTCTTTCATCTCTAAAACGTTTTAAAATTGATTAGGCTCTTAAATATAAGCCCAACAAATAATCATTCATCTTTGGTGTCATCAATAATAAGCAGTGCTTTAAGGCATTTATTTTTGGGTAAATACAGGCAGGAAAGAGAAGCTTATATATATTCTAATGTTATAATTGAATTTTTTTTCCAATTTTTTTCTAGTTCTTTAAATTTCACTATGTTTCTCTCGGTCATTATCTAAATATGTGCTTCATTAATAAACCAATCAATTATTAAAATCTAAATACAGTGAGCTATATATGCAATCTGAAGAAATCTGTCTTCAGGTGGTCATCGTAATTATTTTCTGCTTTTTTGATTTATGATTCTGAACTCAGATGGCTTACCCTATAATATAAATATTTCAGGTACAGTACGAGCAGTGGTAGACGCCATGATTCAAACACTCACAGAAAAGTTGTCGCATGCAGCTATCATAAGCAGAGCTGATGTTATATTTGGTTTTAAGAATCTGTTGCAGAAAATGCACAAGAAACTTGAGCTCATGAAAGCCATTCTCAATGATTATGAAAACCATAAGAGCAACATGAAAACTGACGCATAGAGAAATACATAACTAGGATTCCATTTATTTTCTTTCAATCATTTTTATTCTTTCTTTCTTTGTTTTCTCATTACCCTTTTCTCTTTCTTCTTTGTGATTTATTTCTGTCGGAGTCAGGGGCAATTTAAAGGAACAAAATACATATAGTAAAGAAAGTAAAGGCATTACTCTACGTAGAAGCAATTACTTTAGTTCCTTTCCAAAAGAAGTCTTCCTCTTTTCTTGCTATCCAGTATCTTATCAGTCCTGAGTTCCCCACCTTGACGTTGTGGAATCATTTCTTTCATTTGATGATTACTTCTGGAAGACAAAAATAACAAAGTATTTGAAGAGAACAAAGCATTATATTGCTATATATTGGTTTAGCATCTCACTTTTGATTAGTTTACCATTGTTTTCTGTCACAAGCTAGCTTCTGTTTTCTTTCTTTTCTTTGTTTTTTTCCTACATAGACGGATGGCTTGCTCAACGCGACTTTTAGCTGAAACAGTATCCACGAGTCCAACTGGTGGCTTCCAATGATGGGGAAAAGGGGGCATTTTACACATGGAGTGAGGTGGCTTTTTTTCCTGTTCAGATATGTTTTTTTATTTGTGTTTATATAGAGGCACACTAAGGATATGAAATCGGGGCAAAGCACATTAGTGAGGTGGAGTTGAATCAAAACAAATGGATTCTGAATTGTCAGTAGTACTAGTTATTAGACTTCTCTTCTTCAACTTTCTTCTTCTCTGGCAACTTGGCAACGGGGCTAAAGTCAATAATGGCACTACAAACATTACAGCTAATGGTGATAACACTACAATTGGTGCCCTTACAGATGCTGAAGGTACAAATTAAACGATCTCTTTTTCTTTCTAAGATATTTGATTGAATATGTATTTAACTGTTTTCCACAATTTAGCTCCAACAAAACCTTAATGATGCAGGATGTGGTTAAAGCATGGAGATAGAAGATCAAAGAATTTCTAACGAATAAATTGATTAAGAAACGAAACCTATCATAATAAATAGAATATAGTGTTTACACACACACACGCCAAGAAACCCTATTAACCGAGACCAGCTAGGAATTGGGAATGCTAATAAATATTATTACTTTGATTTCTTTTTATATAGTATTTATAAAAAAAAGGTTATGCATACGCAATATTGCTGAGGTCTAATGATTCAATCCATCACTTTTAACTTTATTAGTTAACATTTCTTGTGTAAAATACAGATCTTGGTCATTCTAACCCATAAATGTATGTTTATAGTTAGGTCGATTGAGTCTTTTTATCTTGAACATGAGAAGATCTTAGTCGGATTTGATAAAAAGAGTTTTTTTGTGTTCAAACCTTGGCAGCACGTACTCTTCGACTCCTTTTCAAGAGTTTGCAGTCCAGGAACACAACGCAGTTCCCCCTATCGTATCCGATTTGTTCTACCAACATGGATGCCGAGATTCGATGTTCTTGTGACAACACCAAAAACCGATCAGCTTGTTGGGTCACTGCAATGTATGTACAGAGCTATGGAAACGGAAACGATGAAGATTGCATGAAACCTGCTTAAAATTAATCCTTTCTATCTGAATCACTTCAATTTCTTTTACAGAAACCTGGCAAGCAAAATGTTGGATGGGTTAATTCACTCTTCAATAAGTCTCTTTAAGAACTTGAGAGTACTGTAAGTGCCATCACTCCATCTCACTTTTCAGTATTCCCATATTGGACTACTGTATTATATGCTGTGCCTGTTAAGCTAAACACCTGTAATAAGCTTTCTGGTGGAATTGCTTCCTCGCTAGGGAATTCACGGAGTGTCATAAAATTGCATGTTAAGGCTATGATTAGCGGTTCTATATGTATAAATGATGGCATAGCTTTGCTTACTTCTAATGGTACAATGACTTTGTGTAAAAATCAGGGACCTTTCAAGCAATTTCTTAACCGGGTCTATACCTCCTAGCCTGACAACGTTGCAGAGTCTGAGAATTCTGTAAGTCTTATATAGTTTTGCTTCCAGTTGAATTTGGGTTTAATTAATTTTCTCCGTTTTAAACTGCATTAACCTTTTTCGCCGAGTTTGTCTCTTTTATCATGTTTGTTTTAGACTTATGAGTTTCTTACTTGGATGCGATTTGATTGCGGCTTCAACTCTAAGTTCTATGTTCCTCAAATTTCTGGATTGCCAATGATATGTTCGAATTTTAGAATTGTCTAAACTGAACCTCTCCCTTGTCCTTCTCTATTGCTAGTTGTTTTTTGCTAGTTCATACGTAATTCACTAGTTTGTTTCAAAGGAGCTGTATCCTATTCTTGATTTGGAAGATTGACTCTCTTTCTTTTGTCTCTGGCCCTCTCTTGATAACATGAATTCTCTTGCCCAAAAACAAATATTCTTTCTTGAAAAAAAATGTAAAATTTTGCTCCATCAATATGAGCCTGTGCTAACTGGTCTTGCCAGTCAAGATGGATAAGAAATCGCTAGCAGTTATGAAGTAGGAGGAGATTACACTGTTGGTACAAATATACTAGTTTATCTAGTGATTATAATGGGTGGATTTTTCATTTAATGTAGAAAAGCTGTGCCAATAGACATACGATTGTATCCATTGGAATTAACTGAGAGTCGTTTTCTTCTGGTGTGGTAATTTCACCTGAACAGCAATCTTGCAGACAACAATCTTGATGGTACCATCCCTCTGAATCTGTCAGGTTTACAATCGCTTCGCTATTTGTAAGTCAATTATAATTATAATTGTATTTATGCTACCTCTTGTTTAATACCTCTGGTCTTGGTTACATAAATTTACGTATCTTCATTCGGAAAATGTGTTAAAAATCAGGGATCTTTCAAGGAATAAATTGACTGGACCTATACCAGACAGCATAAGTGATTGTCAATACTTGAACATCATGTAAGTCTTTCTCCTTAAAAACATGATGATTAAGAATTCTGGGCCATAGCAGAACATCTTCTACTATTTTTTTTTTCCTTTTTTGTGTTATCTTTTCTTTCTTTTGTTTATGGTATTTTTATTTTCAGAAGCCTTTTTTGACTGTTATTAACATATGTCAATCAATCAATAATCCTGTTTTACCTTTCATCAGAGAGTGTTTGGAGAAGAGATAACTTGTATTTTTTTTGAGTAAAAAACATGTTTTTATAGCTTTTGAAGATGTGGTTAGGTGTGGTTTGTATTTAAAATGTATTGTACCTTTGAAAAAAAACCACCACACCTTCAAGCCAAACACCCTTAGATGAGGGGGATACGTTTTAAAACTATCTCGTGACCGCCATGTGCGGTCATGGCTAAAAAACGGATCAGAGAAATCTATTATTTAACAAAAGATAGTTTATGATAATTAAATTTATCATAAATTAAAATGTTTAAAATTAAAAGTCCAACTATAATCTTTGCGTACTTGTTCATGCTTTCTATTGTCAAAAAATTCAAAACTCAAAAAAGTGGTATAGAGCTGTAAACGTCTCTCTTTCTACAACTATATTCTTTGCATACTAGATTGGAATATTCTTTCTCACCCGTTTATCTTCTGTAATTCGTTACCCTCTTGCTGCTGACAAGGGTACGAGGGTTGAAACTGCGTCTCCGAGCATTACAATCAGGTCCTCGCTCCTTGTCCCATGCACAAATACTTTGGGACAGACAGTCTTCATTACCCTTTCTTAATAATGAAAGACAATTTGAATTGATCAAGTCTGGATTTTACATGGTTGTGTTGATGTAGATAGAATGTAAATACAACAAACAAATACAAAACATATAAATTTGATGAGCGAAAATGGTTCTAAATATGAACTCTAAATTTACAGCTTTATTCTCTTTAAAAATAATAATGACTAATAAAGTTTGTTTCTATAGGAGGTTTACAAAATTTTAAATAGACTATAAATTCTATCTCAACTAGAAAACAAAATAAAAATACAGAGGAAATAACTATAAAATACAAAATAAAGCAGGAAATCCAAGAAAAACAAGGAAAATAACAAAATTGCCCAAGCTAGGGCCCTCAAGCGAGGTTTTTTATATCTCAAGATCTGATGGCCTGCATAGCGCCGTAGGGCTACTACAAGGAAAACAACCTCTAGAAACTCATTAAAAATTTAAGTCCGATCCAACGATCATATAAAAAATTATGGCATTTTTAAGCCATCATTCTGGTTTAGAACGACCAAACCTCCTCTTGGGTCTAGACTAGTCCCAGTACATAAACATATCTGCTAGGCTATCCATGTAAACTATCTGAGATAGATCATCATCTAGTTATGGCAAATTCACACTTGATTTCTCAGAATCACTTGTTAAGTTCGGCTACATCATGCATCCTAGATTGGTAATTGGTATTCATTCCATCCAAACAAATCCTTTTATTGGTATAGGCAACCCTTTGATGCTTAAGTTAATGAATGTAGAAGGAGTGTGTGTGTGTGTGTGTGTGTGTGTGTGTGTGTGTGTGTAAGAAAAAGCATAACAACATCTATTAAAGGTGAATACAAACAAAAATATACAGAACATGATGACAATAGATACCAAAAATCACTATATTTGTGATACCATAAACCTATAAAGACATTCAAAACTAAGCACATCACGACATGTAAAAGGAGTGTGTGTGTAAAGAGAGATGGTGTGACCGTGATTTTGTGTCTACGTATAGTTACGTTTGTGTATGCAACATGGTCTGGGCCAATGTTGGTCTCTTGAAAATTTACATGTCAGCTTACCTTGTGAAGAGTGAAGAATAACTAATGTGTCATTGGTGAAAAAATTGGTGCTTATCATTAGTGGTGGTGCTTGTTGTACCTTTGGTAAAGAAGTTGGTGATGATAAATATGTGTGTGTGTGTGTGTGTGAGAGAGAGAGAGAGAGAGAGAGAAACCTAGTCATTCAAGTCAAGCCCAAACAACTAGGATTACTAAATGTTTGGGCCTAGCCCTAATGCTTAGAGAGTCTAGGCTTTTGGGCTTGACCCCAATGAGTAAAAAGTCTAGCCTTTTAGGTCAAACCTAAATGGGTATAAACTTTGGCCATTTGGTAGAGTTTTTTCTTGGAAAGTGCATTGTTAGTGAGCTACCTGTCGTCTTTAGATGGCACGTGTGGCTCATTATCGCCTCATACAATGACCTTTGTTAATACTATAGATTAATCTCATTGAAATCTTTGTAATGGTGTTGGGATTGTTATAATCAAAGTTTTGATGTATCTACTGTGTCCTATTTTTTCCTCTCTTTTCTTTTTTCTACTTGGAATTTCATGCCACCTATTTCTCCTCTTCTTTCTTCCATCGTTGGATTTTCTTGTATCTTATCTAGCTATTGGATCTTAATACCTTTTTCTTGTTAACCATGTTTACACGTATATATTTTGGGAGAGATATGCATTTTTAAAGGATGATGTAGTCAGGGTTAAGAAAACTAGTAATTCTGAGCAGTCAGGTGTAGATATGCTACAACTAGATGATGATCTACCCCAAACAAATTATATGGATGGCCTAGTAGATATGTTTATGGATCAATGAAACAGGTTAAGGCTCAAGAGAAGATCTGATCGCTCTAGACCAGAATGGTGATTTAAAAAGGCCATAACTTTTGATTCGATCGTTGGATCGAGTTCAAATTTTTATAGGAGTTTTAAAGGTTGTTTTTTCAATTATAGCCCTATATTGCTACGAGAACCATCAAATTTTTAGATATAAAAAATCTCCCTCCGGGGCCCCGACTTGGTATTTTCCTTGTTTTTTTCGAATTCCCTAGTTTATTTTGGGGTTTATGGTTATTTCCTTTGTATTTTCAGATTTTTATTTGTTTTCTAATTGAGGTAGGGTTTTAGACCTATTTAAGGTTTTGTAAACTTCTTTAGAAGACAAACTTTATCAATAATATTTTTAGAGAGAATAAAGCTGTGAATTTAAAGGTTCACATCTGCAACCTTTTTCGCTCATCAAATATCTATGTTCTGTGTTTGTTTACTATATTTACTATAGTTATCAGACTCGGCCCAGGGGTTGACCTGGCTATGGGGTCCGGTATCGGGTCACACAGGTGGACCCGAGAAATTTTTTTAAAAAAATATTTGATGTTTTAATATTTAATATGAAAAAAATTAAGAAAAATTCCATGTGAATATAGGCTAAAATATTATTTCAAAAGGTTCTTTTTATCCCACATTGGAAAAATACTATCTTATCCTTTTAAGTTGAAATATTTAAATTAAAAAGGTTTTTTTTTTATCCTACATTAAAAAACACAACTTTTTTTTCTTGTGAACATAGAGTATATATATTAATGGGCTTCAAATCTCACATTGAAAAAATAAAACATTCTTCTAGTATTTATATAGTGAACTTTGATATGGATTAGTAATCAAATAAAAATGATGAAAAAAGAAGGTCCTAGGGGGAAAAATACATTTGAAAAAAAAAAAACTAAATCTCTACCAGGTTTTGTTGGGACACCCAAGTTTCGAGTTGACCCAACGAGTCGAACAGTTTTTCCCGGGCCAATTGCAAGCCCAAGTTTTGAATGAAACAGACTCTTTCAAGGCCTCGGGTCACTCTAGTCCTTGGTTGACCTACCGGGTCAGGCCGGGTTTGATAACTATGGTCTTTACCTTCAGCCTGCATACGGGGAAGAGAAGGATATGGTGGTGAGAGGAGGCTATGATTTTAACATCCTAGTTGATTGAGCGCCCAAACTGCTAGGAATTTTTCGAAACAAAATTCCATGCTCCTTCAATTGTGCAACCCGTCGGATGAAGATTGGGTTCTTAAAAGTTGTATGAAGTTTTCCTGCTTGTATGTTCAGATAATAAAGAAAAAGGGAAATTTGGTTTGATATTTGTTTCTTAGCTGACAGAAAAGCAAAAGGTAAATCTTATGATAGAACAATTAAAGAATAGATCAGAGTGATGGGACTAAATAATGTGTGTTAATATCTGTTCATCTTCCTGTCACAGCATTCTCCGCCTAAACTTCCTCAATGGTACTATACCTGAAGCTTTGGGCACACTATCTTCCCTAAATATTCTGTACGGATAATTCTGATCTTCACTGCTTTTTTCATTCTACATGATTTCCTATTGATTTCTCTTACACAATATATCATTCGATTTGCAGGGATCTTTACAGTAACTCGTTATCAGGACATATTCCCGTTGAATTAGGAGAACTGACTGTTCTTCAGTTTTTGTAAGAAAAGTAGACTCACCACTTTTTTAGTTTCACTTTCAAGTGTACTATGAATAATCCACTATTTTGTCTGTTTACTTGGAGGAAAAAGGAATCTGGATGACAATAATCTTGATGGCGAACTTCCGGAGGAGCTTGGGAATTTGGTCGATCTTCAACACCTGTAAATTTCTTTTTCTTTATGTTTTTGTTCATAATCACGGGGAAGTCGAACTCCTGACCCCTTGATTAATACTAGATGAGGAAGGATTACCTACAGGTTAATTTCTGGCCTTGTAGCAGTGAGCCTCTTGCACATTCAAGGAGATCACAAGTTCAAACTCTCCTTTGAAAATTTGGAGTTTAAAAATATCCCAAGAGAAGAAAGAGTAGCCCCTCAAGGCCTCAACTTCTATCTGATCATACGACTCCTCTACCTTATTTCATACTAATTACTAACACTAGTTCCATAATTGTTTGACATTTGACAACAAAATGTAGGGCTGAACCAATTTCAAAAACAAATGACAAGAGATTAATTATAATACTTTGTCTTATCTGTGGCCTTGACCTAACAGCTTTAATTTTTTCCAGCTACTTGACAGCAAACAAATTTACTGGGAGGATCCCTGACACTTTTGACAAACTTATCCATCTGGAAACCTTGTGAGTTTTCCTTTAATTTTTTTCTATTGCTATTTTAATTATTTTATTTAACGGTTTGGGCCAAAGCAGTGCAGTAGGTGGAAACTATTTGTCTGGTCAGATGCCTAGTTATATTGGAAATTGGGTCAACCTCACTAAACTGTAAGTCTTCTTTGACTTGTATATATATAAATATATATTTCTGCAAATGATAGCAAAGCTAAATGTTATAGTCTATTAAATTTACAAAGCAAAACAATTTGGTGAATTTAGCTGACCGGTCCATTGTGTACTTTTCAGGATTCTTATAGGAAATAATTTTGAAGGGAATCTGCCTGCAGAAACTTTTAGTCTGCCAAAATTACAGAGATTGTATGTGCAGTGCTGTGATGCCATGCATTTTGTTTTATTTACATGTTCAGATACAAATGAAACATGCTGTTTTCTTATTAATGAATTCTAAAGTATTGTTCAATTATTCCAGGTTGGTCAGTGACGTAAGTAATCCTGGAATATCTTTCCCAAAACGTGAAGTAATACCTGAAAGTTTGATTTACTTGTGAGTATTCGTTTTTCTTCATTGGAGCCAAAAGTTTTACCTTAGCAATTCTTATTACATTTGTCCACGAAGGTATAGTTCAGCTGTTAAGCTTGAGATTTCCACCAGTAGACCAGAAGTTCAAGCCCTGAAAAAGGAGGGATGAGATTTAAAAATTGAGAGAGCTACCTCTTTTTGTATCGCTCAAGAACCATTAGATCCTTCCATGAACCGAAAAATATATTTAAAAAAATAAAATTATCTAGCAAATTTAAGTTGTTAATCTACAAATATAGATTCCCTTACTTCTTCCATTATTTCTGCAGGGTTCTGAGAAATTGCAAAATTAATGGTTCAATACCCGAATACATTGGCAAGTGGCCTGAATTATCATACCTGTACGTGTTCTTTCTTCATAATAATGTTGAGTTGTTTTAGTCTGTGGGCATCAAAACTTCAACATAAAATTCCATCTCAAGTTATCAATGTTGATTAGTATCGAACCAAGATTTGATGCGTTTTTGCTTTGTCTTGCAGTGATTTGAGCTTCAACAACTTAAGTGGTGGAGTTCCAGAATCATTTCAGAAACTGAATAAGTTGTATGTTTTTAATTTCTTCTTATATATAACAAAACCAGCTGGTCAACCAGTGTTTCTGATGGGTTGGTGTTTCCTGCTTAGATTTTTAACAAGCAACGAACTTACTAAGCTTCCTTCCTGGATCACTAAGAAGCCGAAGCCATCTTCCTATCCTAAAGCGTAAGATCGTAGATTAGCATCCAATTCTGCAAGCTTATTAATTTGCAATTGTCTACTTAAGTTATAGTTATGGAAATATGATTCAATAACGTCAAAAAAATTTCATTTCATTTGATTGATCAGTCACCCGTAGCCTCCTTGAATTTCAATAGTTTGTTTATGTAGAAGATCTTAGGAATCATAGAAAATCAATGTACACTGAACAATAATTGGAAAACTATATTCATACAGAACTTTCATGCACAGATATTAAAATAAACTTATTCATGCTTAACCCCTTATTAAAACATGTCAAACCCACAATTCACCATTTATCAATTTTGATGTAATATCCTTTTTAAAGTTTGCTAGAGTGCATTAGCAATGTATTATTTGTACAATGTAATTTGTCCTTCTTCTTGCTCATCGTAGTGTCAAAGATTCATCTCAACTCAATAATTTAAACTGTTAGATGAGGTCTCAGGATATGATTTATATTATTCTCTAACATATCTCCTCAAGTGAAAGCTCTTTGGACTTGAAACTTGTACATGCTCATACTACCCGTGACTGCTTGGTCATCAAGACTCTGATACCATGTTAAAAAATTAATTTAACCCAAAAGCTTAAGCTAGTAGGTGAGATCTCATGAAATAATTTATATTTTTTGCTATCTTTAAATGGAAAAGTTTAGGTTGTTATGTGAGATTTTAAATCATGATCGTTTGATTATTAAAATTTTAATATAATACTAAAAAATTATCTCAATTCAAAAATAATTTTATATTACTCTTTAATATTATTTTTATTATTTGTTATGTGGCAGAGATCTCTCATATAATAACTTCAATGTGAAATGTACAAATGAAAAATGCTCTGGATTGGCAGCTGTAAACATGTAAGGGACTGGACAACACTCGTATATATGTGACAATTTTATTGACTTCTAAATCACTTCTGAAAGTTTCTCACTGATTTTTTTTTTAATCTGATTTCATGATGTTGGTGCTTTTCCAGACTCCCGACTAGGTATGTGTGGTATCATCATTTTTTCAAGAAGAGTGATTCTGAAGTATTCTAACAAATTAACTTTCGTGTTTCTTAGGTCATTTATTGATAACATGAAGACGGAAAAATGCTATCGAAAGCGTATGTTCATTCTTTGAAAGCTAAATTAAGTAATGGCATATTCTGCGTATCCAATTGGAATTCCATATTTTTTTTATTTTTTAAAGAACCCAGCAGTCCATAGCCAGATAGTCTAAGAGTTTAGCCATGGCAATTAGTGGTTTATGGAGAAAGAGACTTGTATTACCATGACAGAGATTGGATTGGCTAGTTGATAGGCTACTATGACCTCAAAGGACAGTTTTATGCCCAAACTCTATTAAAAAAAAAAAGGTTGTTTGAAACGGTGGCCTCCTTGCAAGTGGGAAGGGGTCACTACCACTAAAGGCCAGTGGTTCAATTCCTTATCTAAATTAGTCCTTGAAAAGAGTATGAATAGGACTGTCAAGAAGGAACGTTAAAATTGCATTTGGTTATAGTGAATTAGATAGAAGGAATAGATATAGAAGACATAAAAACAAATTTCGTGAGTTGTGTTTAGATAGTTTTAGAGTGAATTTTTATATTTTAAAAGTATAAAGTATATATATGAAGACATATCATTTCTATTTCTATTTCTATTATCTTAATTTTAATTTTTTATGTCTCGAGATGGTAATTAATTACTACTTAAATACTCATAATATGTACATGCACATGCACATGCGCAAGTTCACACATATAGATAAATAGATAGAGAAACATATAGATATATTGTTAGAAGATAATGGTAGTTTGAGAGGTAGTTTAGAGGTTTTAGTGATTAGAAATTAAAATGAAGGTACTTAAGGTTTTGAGTTATAGTAGTCTGGTAAAAAAAGGATTTAATTTATAGTTTAGAAATAGTTGAAAATATGGGATACACAACAAAAACTTTGTTGATAGAAGCTACAATACAAGGAGGAAAGTTTTAGGACAAAGGCTTTAAACTTAGCGTAGTTTTATGGCTTGCTTTACAAAAAATAGTTGAATGGCTATTTATAGTCTTTTAACTAACCTAAAAGGAAAATTTTAGATAAACTTTCCAGCCATAGAACTTGCTGGAAATTTAGCCAATACACTTGAAAGTTCTATAGTTCTTTGAATTATGGACAAGCATTCATTCTTTCCTAGAACATTCCTAGTGTTTGTTTGATTTCTCTAGAACTTTCATAACTTAGCTTAGCACTAACTTGTAGTTTGTAGTATTTTCTAGAATTGATCTCTAGAATCTTCTTTAAGTGCATTAATAATTTAACATATATAGGGAATTTTTACGTTCTAATTATGCTGGTTGAGTTTGTTAGGGGGTAACGATTATGTTTGTACTGAAAATAAGTTACTTGCAGATAATTCCTTGTTTATAAATTGTGGTGGTGAGGAGCTTAACGTGGGAAAGGATCATTATCACAACGACACCTCAACATCAAGTTTTAATCTCAGTCCATCTGACGATTGGGCTTATAGCTTTTCTGGGGACTACCTCTGGGCAACAATCAATGCCAGTACTTTAGTAAGGAACTCAACATGTAAAGATTGTACTCCTGAGACAAAGATAGATAATGATTTTCGCCTTGCTCCGGTTTCTCTAATGTATTATGGGCTCTGCTTACATAAAGGCAAGTACATTGTGACCCTTCATTTTTCTGAAACATTGTATTCAAAGGGTGAAGATCATAGCATAACAGGGAAACGGGTATTTGATGTTTATATTCAGGTAAGAATTTCACTTTTCAGAATGCCAGTTAATGTTCTCATATCACATTCTTAAGGAAATCTTGATTTTAGGGACGGTTGGTGAAGAAAGATCTCAACATAAAGGAAATCCCTGAACTACAAAATGAAGTAAGAAAGCTAAAATTCCCAGCTAAAATAAATGAAGGTTCGTTGGAGATCAAGCTTTTCTGGGCAGGCAAAGGATCTCTGTACAATCCACCTGGTATCAATGGACCTCTCATAGAAGCTATTTCCGTCACTCGTGGTAGGAAGCTACTCTTCCTTTTTATGTTAAAACCTTGCAGAATTCTGTTAGTCAGTTCTTTATATGCTGTGAGAATCGTAGTTTAGAAACACGGGTAGACCTGGCCTAAGGCCCGGTTGCGGATCAGTAAAGTTAACCCAGATTTTTCTTTCAAAAAAGAGCATGGCACAACATTGTTTTTAAAAATTCAACTTTCTCAACTGACCGCCTTGGTTCAAGCCTTGGGATCAAGACCAGGTTTTAGAATTTTAGTGAGAATAATTTATTGCATGGTTGACAACTGCAGCTTTTTATGTTTCTTAAGTTTCCAGAAAACTACATCGTTGGGAAATCGCGTTGATTACAATAGGCTGTCTTTTGTTTCTGATGTTGTTGTTGGCGTTCTCTTTGAGAATGGGCTGGATAGGAGGCAGAAAATTGCGCAGTGGGCACTAAGCAAAGGTAATATTAGTTCTCTATCTGAAGAATTCTTAAAATAATTGTGGTGTGATTCACTCAATTCAAGAGTGATTTTCAAAAGTGATGGTGTTGTTTTTTGTGGGCCAGCTATCAAGAATTGCGAGGTTGCCACCTGAAAACGGTACCTTTGAAGCCTGAGCGATGTATATCTCATCTACAAAAGGCAGCTCATCAGCGTCAAGCATGCATGTTTGAAACCATGATCTCAAGAGTTTTTATTAATTGATGTAATAATACATTAGGATGTTTGTTTTTCATTGGTTTAAAAAATTCAGAAAAATAAAAACGAGAAACAAGAAAATACTTCCCTTTGATCTAAATCGATATCTGAGATTTGTGACCGATGAATGTGTTGTGTAAGCCGGAATGCCCAACTCCTAGTTTTGGTGTCATTAGATCAACTCATTCGAGGCGAGGTTGATCCCTTCATGAGGATACGAGTTTGCAAATACTGCACATAGATCTTGATTTCGTTGCACTTGGTTAGTTTCCTCATGTTTGGGGAGCTTGGCACAAGATTACCATAACGTCTTGATATACTGCATAAGCTTCTTATGCTGCTCGATCTTGGCTGTGATCAGCTGATCGTCATAAATTTTACTCGTTCAGTCTCGTTAATCCTGACTGCTTTTTATCAATGATGCTCTAGCTGAAATCAGATAGCCAAGTTAACTTGACAAATCGGTCTTACTATGTCAACTTGTTTTCTTTTATTCTCTAGGTTTTTAATTTCCTTTTCTGATCAATGACACATGCCATGAAGATGATATTCAGATCAGCAGCGAGAATGCGGTCTACCAAACCGAAAAATAGACCGAGGGGTTAATTGTATCAAATTCATTGTAAAGGAGTTATTGGACCAGATTAACATGGTGAAGGGCATGTGGAGATTTTTAGCCATTCATCCTCCAATCCTTGATTTAAATACAATTTCAAATTTTAATTGTTCCCAATCTTATGGGAATAAATAAAAAACAGTACTTTAGTAATTCCTGATTCCATTTCTTTTTTATATATATAATCATCGAATAGATTTATTATTGTTAATCATTCTTTTTCTTTTTCTTTTTCTTTTTATCATTGTTATTGTGCACTTTAATTTTTTATCTTTGTATTTTCTCTTTATTCCTGTGATATTTTTAAATCAGAATCAGAGACGATTGAAAGTAACAAAATACAAAAAACAATATATAAAAAAATAGTAAAGAATACAAAAGGCATTACTCTATGCTGAAGCAATTACTTTGGTTACTATCCAAATGAAGTCTTCCTCGCTTTAGTTTATCAGTCCCCAGTTCCCCCCTTCACGTGTAGACGAAAATAGAAAAAAAGTTAAAAGAGAACAATAAAGTATTAGATAGCCATTAATTTGTGCAGCATGTATGTTCATCAAGATACACACAGAGTACTGTGGGGGGATTAGAAGGCTACTCGTCTTTTTTGTGCATGCATATTTATATAAATACATACGGAGTATTATAACAATGTTCTCGAGGCAGAACCTTCTCAATCAGAAACCATTTGTGACCATGAACACGTCTAATACAACATTCTTAGGGTAGAACCTTGTAAGTCAAAAACCCAATGATCTTTTTGTTTGTGGGCTATACCATCATGAATTCCACCATAGAATTTCGAATAACAACCATTAGTAATCGTTAGGCTCTTGTTATTACTTATTTTTTTGGGACTCATATAAACAAAAAAAAAATATATATATATATATATAAAGAATTAAAAATACTGGAAGAAAATAATATATATTTATATATCATTTTCTTCCAATATATATAAGGGTTGAAATTGACCAATCCAATACAACAATATATATTATTTTCTTCCAATATATTTATATATTATTTTCTTCCAATCCAAAACCAAAGACCAAACTGGAAAAGACACGTGAATATAAGGGTTGAAATTGATCAAATTAGGAGCTTAAGACAAGCACCTACATATTAGTTATAGGTATTCCTTACACCTCAACTTATGAAAATAGATGCTTACTATCATAAAAAAAAAAAAAATACATAATATATATCAGTCTCAACGGCTCTAATAAATATCTAATATTTAAGAGAGTATCGACCATGAACATTTTAGAAACAATGTTTTAATACAATAGGAATCTCATTATTATAACAATATTATAATTTCCGTAAAGAATCTTTGTCTAATGAACTTTATATATACTCTAAATTCATAAATCAAATATTAAATTTATTAATTTATTATTATATGAATATTAAATATAAATTAAGCTTTTATTAATAATAAATATATATTTACATTAATATAATAATATCACATGTAATCAACTGATTGGTTGTAAGAATTAAACTAAAAAACACCGCTAACATCGGTGACTTTATAAATGATGAAGGTACAAAATAATTGTTCTCTTATTCTTGTACTACTAAATTACAAACAAATAAACTAGTGTTGCTACATCGTTTATGATCCTATTAGTCATTAACTATTATGAAAATAATGTTTTCTTTCTGATTTATTAGATGAGTACTGTTTATAATATAATAAATTATTATAAAAAATTTAACTTCGAAGTTATTTAAACCCTTTTTTATAAATGCATTTATAAAAAAGATTATGCAAAAGTTTCTGATCCTAGCCATTTTAACCCGTCGATGTATCTATGTAATAAGGTTTATTGAGTACTTTTACCTTAAACATGATAAGATATTAAAGGAATATTTTGTGTGGAAACCACTTGCATGCAGCACACACTTCCGCATGACTTGGATTTTTTCCCTCAGTGACCTGAGTACGGACTGTCATTATAGTTGAAGTGCTCGTCAGTTTCAATATTTTTGGATTGTTTTTCTCATCTTTTTCTTAATTTCCTTGATGTCTTAATTTGGGCTTTTTTATTTGAATCTTCTTAGTTCTTAGTGAAGTTTAAAGGAAGAATATGTAATGGCTTTTTCTTTAATTACTCTTTACTCTTTTTTTTTTCTTTTTTTTTTTGAAATTATAGCCCCCAGAGAGTGGACACCCTCGTTTGAGTTATGGGACTTGTATTGTTTCATGGTATCAATTATCACTACTTTATATATGTTTTTCATGCATCTGTTTTAATGAGACCATCCACACCTATAGAAAATAATTTTCTTAACAATTAGCTAATAAATTTAAATATCACTGCCTAATCAATGAGTTTATGAGCATACAAGTTTGCAAGGATTGTGCCTCTTGTCATCGTTGCAACTGCTTAATTTCCTTGTGTTTTGGGGTGCTTGGTGATTGAATACCACAAGGCCCTCGTACACTGCTTAAGCCAACGTGTTTCGCATGATCCACTGATAAGTTTGATGCTGTATTTTTTTTTCTTTACTCTTTTTATTTCCTTGTCTTTTGAAAATTCTGCAGCTGGCCCCCTTTTTCGCAGCCTTTCTTTGCTTCCTTCTCCAGCTTTGGCTTGGTGTTTAATGTATCCCAAGTTCTCAAAACAAGAAAATTTAAATATCATCAACAACCAGTAAATAACCCATTAACAAGTGACTTAACAACACCTGCTTTCCTGACCCACTAATTAATTAATCATTTAAGTACAATTTTGAGATTTTAATTGCTCCTGATCTTCCTGTTTAAGTATTAGCTGATTCCTTTTCTTTTTCTTTTTTTCACCTCGTTTGTGCACTTTTTCTTGTCATTCTCTTTTTATCTTTCTTCTTTGTTATTTTTATGTTTCGCAACAAGAGACAATTTCAAGGAACAAGATACAAATAATAGTAAAGAAACCAAAAGGCATTAATGCATGCAGAATCAATTACTTTGGTTGCTTTCCAAAAGAAATCTTCCTCTTTTGTTGCTATCCAATAGCCCATCAATCCCTGTTTCCCCACCTTGACGTAGTGAGATGATATCATTCCTTTGAATTTTGAAGATAACTTCCGGAAGAGGAAAACAACAAAGCTGTTGAAGAGAACAAAGCATTAGATTGCCAGTTGTTGATAATCTCTCTTTTGACAACACAGTTGTGAATTACAAGGTGTTTTATCTTTTTTCTGCATGTACATTTATATATAAGAACACAAGAGTAGGGGCACATGCACCCTCACCAAGCAAAGCACAGCAGAAGTACTAATGGGTTCTGAATTGTCAGTAATGCTCATTAGTAGACTTCTTCTCTTCGTCTCTCTTCTTCTATGGCAACTTGGCACTGGCACTGGCACTACTTTCAATATTGGAACTAAACCTGCTGCTGATAATGGCGATAACAGTACTGCAAATAATTGTAACCTTACAGGTTCTGAAGGTACGAGTTAATCGATCTTCTATTCTTTCGAAGATGCTGAATATATGTTTAGTTGTTATCTAGAATTGAACCCCACCTGGCTTTAATTACTAATTGATGTAGGATAGAGTTAAAGCATGGGGATAGAAGATTAAAAAGTTTCTTAGAATTAAGTTGATTGAGAAGATAATATAAAATTAGAGAGAGATATAAATCTAAAGTCTCATTTAATGATATAAATTTTTATGGTGAGATAGTTTTTTTTTAATATAATATCAGAAATTATTTAGTATTGCAATTTTAAGAAATTCACACTCAAAGTATTTCCACTTGAAGTTTACGAAAATTATATTGTATAGCCTCATTTCATTTGAACTTTTAGATTGAAATCATTATTTGAAACGTTCAATTCATACTTATGTGGTCCTCAAAATTTCCATTCTTGTTCAATTTATTCCATCTATGTATTAATGTAGATTAAGTATTTTTATCTTGAACATGAGAATATCTTGTTGGGATTTAATCAAAAGAACTTTTGTGTGTTGAAACCTTTGGCAGAAAATGCTCTTCGACTCCTTCTCACGAGTTTGCAGTCCAATGTTGAGACAACGACGACGGTCAGGTTGAGTTTGGGTTGTTCAAACGAAAAGGATGCGGAGATTAGATGTTCCAGTGATAACAACAATGAAGCTTGTTCCGTCAATGAAATGTATATGTCCTAGACTTATTGATTATAAAATCAGTTTGTTATTAACAAAATCAAGCAATAGAAAAAGAAACTAAGAGAAAGTTTGCATGAAACCTATATAAAAAAAAATCCTCTTGTTGTGAATCACTTTTATTTCTATGTCAGACATTTGGCAGGCAAAAATTTAGCTGGACAGATTTCCTCTTCAATAGGTGACTTTGAGAACTTGAAAATACTGTAAGTACCATCACTCCATCTCATTGCATGACTTGTTCATATACTACTGTGCCGTGTGCTGTGCTTGTTGAGCTAAACACCTACAGTGGTCATGATGATGGAAATTGAGGTTTGATAATATTGCCACAACAGTGATCTATCCAACAATCTGCTTACTGGTGATATTCCTTCCTC
>Ga0325404_1002375_pt1 | contig 20163 bp, 8 predicted proteins | sample PopdelMetagenome_18_FD_205664 | JGI IMG/M metagenome (GOLD analysis project Ga0325404, IMG submission 205664) | Populus deltoides microbial communities from Bellville, Georgia, United States - Xylem-Control-R1 | ecosystem: Host-associated > Plants > Phyllosphere > Stem > Wood/Secondary xylem... | reverse complement strand
AGTATTAAAAGTGAACAAGATAACAAATATAAAGCATGTTAGTATCCAACATTAAGGTCCATGTTAAGTTTATATTATACTTATTCTTACACCATTAGTTTACCCTTTTCACCTTGACATAATTAACTTAGCTAAAATAATGAAAGAAAGAAACATAGATAAACAAGATAAGAACATAAATGAGAAAGAAGTTAACTAAGTAAAGAAAAGGAAATAAAAGGCATAAACAAGAGATTAATATAAACAAAACTTAAGTATTACAAAAGAGAGAGAGCAAGAGCATGATCTTGATCTAAACACCAAGATGCCTAAATACATGGCAAATGCCTCCTTTTATAGGCCAAAATTCAGAACTATTGATTTGTTGACTAATTGATGAATGGGTGGCCACATCTTGACTTGATGACAATTCTTATCTTCTTGTCTGCCAAAAATGTCATTGATAACGTCATAATTTGAATAGACTTCAATCATGAAAGTTCTAGGAAATTGTCTCATCTTTCTAGGGTAAACATTTGAGATCATTTGGACTTCTAGAACTTGAGATATGGGCTGAACACTGAACAGTGTCTGAGCTGCAGGACAAATTCAGACTTCTTCGTTGTTGCTACAATTTGGACTTGAAAATGGCCTTGTTAAATCTTGGGCTCCCATGAAATTTGTAGGCCTATGTATTACCTTTCCATCCATATAAAGTAGATCTAAATCCGAGATCTACAGCTCCAGATATGACCCGATTACCGAACAATGTTCTAGTTTGGACTGCACCAACGTCTCTTTTCTAAGTTTGGCCATCTCTTTGTCCTTTCAATTTCAGTACTTCAACTCATCAATCAATTCTTTCATTTATGTGATAGGCCTGCATTTAAGATGAACACTTACCATAAATTAAAGGTATCTTATATTATTAGATATGTTATTATAAAACATGCTTTAGTTAAGGAGTTATTGATACTTCAAGTGCAAAATAATGATATAAAACCTTGATAAAAATGCACTTTTAAGTACTAATCAGATGCAAATCGAGTATAGATTGTAAGAACCCATGGTCTGAACATCTCATACTCCTTTTAGGAAAGCCATGTCTTTGGTAAAGTTCAATTTAGTCATTCATTGTAAATAACATGCATGCATGTTATTTACAATGAATGAATGTATATGTATGGATGCACATCGGGTATGGATGGTAAAAATCCATAGTCGAAACATCTCAAACTCTTTTTAGGAAAGCCATGACTTTGGTAAAGTTCAATTTAGTCCTTCGATTTGTGATTTCTCTCAATTACACCTCTAATTGACCATAAACTTTTAATTTTATGCAATTTTACCCCTAACAAACTTCAATGTCAACCCTGAATTTCAGCGCCTTTTTTATTTTGATCCTTGGTCATGAATTTCTTCAATTTGACTCTCAATTGACCGTTAAACTTTTAATTTTCTTAAATTTTACCCCTGATTTCAATCAAATGAGCCTCTATAGTTTAGTGCCTTTTTCAAAATGCTCTTTGGTTGCAAATTTATTCAATTTAACCCTTAATTGACTCCAAAACTTTAATTTTCTTGTGATTTTACTCGTGATTTGAACCAATTGACTTTGTAAAAATTACATTTGGTCACCTAAAATTCCAATATTCTCAATGAAGCCCAAATTGGGCTCCTAACTTATTTTTTCACCAATTAAACCCTCAATAAAATAAATTTGACCCATTTAAAGTATAATTAAACCCCTGCACCTCATTAAATCCTTCAATTAATTCTTAAACATAAAACTTTAATTCGACTCATAATTAAATCAAATTGACATATTAAAAATTTAATTATGTCTTTAGGCTTAATTTTTATGTAGATTTATCCAATAATAATATAATTTGACCTTGAATCTGTATTGTTTCTCTAGTTTTTTGTGTGATGGGGTACAATTAGGCTCCCGATCTTATCCAAAATTACAACTTGATTTTTCTACATTTAAAATCCTTCCTCAACGAGTTTTTTCCACGTTGTCAGTCTTCTTACTATTATTATTTTATTTTTTATTTTTATTTTGAAAAGAGAAAAATGTGAATTTAGAAAATAACCCAAAAATGGGTTATGACAATTAAATGCATTATTAATTTATAAATTAGAATTAAGAGTAATTTAAATGATTAAACAATCAATTCAATAATGTAAATATGTTAAATATTTCTGAAAGAAGGCATGAAACGAATTGAAAAACAAAAATTCTAGCAAAAAGACACAATATTAGGGCATTTATCCTATACGTGTGCAAATGAATGAAAATCAGCTTAGAGAGAATAAGGGCTTAGAATTATAATAACTGGAGCACAAAATGTTAAAACCAAATACAATTGAGCTTTGTGATGTATAAAAAAACGGACCGAGTTAAATAGCCATGTCATAATGATGTAAATAAAATTAACATGTTCACTTGTCTCCACATAATCTTAAGCATCCTTGCAATGGAACTGTTTTCAACCAAGGGACAGTTATCTTGATATATATATATAAAGAAAAAGAAAAGTAACCAATAAAATATTGAAAGAATAAATTACTTATTCAATATGTTTTTTTAAAAATATTTTTAAAACATTACCGATGGGTTACCAATAACACAACTATATCCGTATATTTCAGAGGTTAAAAAATAATTACTGTAAATATCACTATTACTAATAGGGTTATCGACAGAATTAGACTGTTGATATATTCCAAAAAATTAAAAAACAATTATTGTAAATGTCACTATTAATGTTAATGTATCATTGGAATTATAAAAGATATTTTATCAGTGATATATTATATTTATTGAATGATATATTAACAAATAATTAAAAATATCAATGACATTATATATAGTTTTCTTATCAATAATATGCTAAATTTATTGATGAAGCTACCGATTGATTTGGGTGGGAAGGCATAATATTTGTTGTAATCAAATAGATTTAAGAAGGGAAATGGCTTTTTAGGCCATTTGGACATGTACTGAACTGAAAGTAAATTTTTCTAACGAGGGCAAAACATGCATGTGCCTACAAACTTACGAGAAAACCCTGCAGATCAGAGTGCTCTCTTCTTTATACAAAAGGAAAGACAGAAAAAAAAAAAGAAAAACAAAAAGAAAAACAACGTGCTGAATAGATGAATATTGCATTTAATTTCTAAATTTGATGCAGCAGACGATCATTGGACTCCATCGATCCAGCTTCACTTGTTCATGCCAGTTGCATTCTTTACTCCTTCAACAGCTTCCTGTGTCTTAGCCCTCACCTGCTGACCAGCCTACACAAAGAAGGAACTATCAAAATTAAAATAAAAGAAAACACTACTGCAAACTCACTCGCTAAGAATATCTTGGCCAGAATATGCAACTAATTATTAACACTTAGAGTGTTGCGAATTTTATTCATGAGTGTTCCTCACTCTTTTTGTCGTTTTCTTTTTCGTTTATTGTCATTCTTAAATCTTATGCACAATCCATTGGGCCATTGTGGTGAGAATGAATTCTCTAAAAAAATATAGAGAAAGAAATATGTGAACCTCTTGCACTGATTCCTTTGCAGATTGAGCAGCATTGTCAGCTCTGTCCATCAAGTTACTGGCCTTCTCCTGAAACAAACAAACTCGATATGTTATAGAGAATTATACATTAATTTATATATAAAAACAAAAGCAAAATAGAGAAAGAAATTCATAAGCTAACCTGAGCTTGGCCTTTGGCCTCACCAGCTTGGTAGCTCATCTTCTGGGTGTTGTCAGCCATTTTTGGTTATTGATTTCTTTGAAAGATTGAGAGAACACAAATGAATTGAAAGCTAAAACACTTGAAAGATTGAAAACACACAACTTTTTGGTAATAAACATCAGCCACAGTTGCCTAAATTTATAGTGATTAAAACCAGGCCATTGCTTGACACGTAAAATGCTGCGTGGAGTGCTGGCTGAAATGTGTAAATCACTTAGACTAACATGTGTCAAGCTGTTATTGAGGTTGAGATTTTGGGGCCCTTGGACCAGGGCGTTAGATTTTTTTGTGTGATGAGTTTTGACCGCTTCTAAATATTGGGGTGATTGGGAAAGCGGTCAAACCGTGTTATTAAACATTTTGTTTTTTTTTTTATTGTTTTTGTTTAAAATAAAATTTTTTTATATATATTTTTAAATTGTTTTAATAAATTGATGTTAAAATAATTTTTTAAAAATAAAAAAATTTATTTTAATGCATTTCTAAGTAAAAAACATTTTGAACCGCCATCACCACCGCAATCCTAAACAAGTCCTTAGTCTTCTAACTATTCTCAATTTATTCTTAAAAAAAAAACACTTTCCATCAAATTTTCAAATAAACATGAATGAATTAAGGGATGAAATCCTTATATTTTGATGGAGCATTTATGTGGAGTTTTTACAAGAGACAATAATGTAGTAATTTCTTTTTTCATTGGAGTAGGGTCAAATTAGTTTAGAGGGTTTCATTATGTTGCAATTTGAATTGGGTTAAATGCTTTTGAACTTCATGCCATGAAAATCTATTTAATATTATTTTTAAACTCGATCTAATAGGTCAAATTAAATTATACGAGTTATTTCAACATAACCTAGTCTATTTAAGAGGTTAAAAAACAACTCAAACAATCGGTAAAAAACATGGTGTGACTTTAAAAAAAATCATCTCGATTTTGTTTATATTGAGACAATGAGATATTCGATCAACTGGTCTTCATGGATTAACCTGTCAAATTCCCGCTTCAGTGATGGACTCTGATTAGTACTTAAAAATGCATTTTCATTATGACTTTATATCATCATATTGTACTTTTAGTAGCATTAAATTCCCTAACTTAAGCATGTTTTATAATAACAACTCTGATAATATAAGATAACTTTAATTTATGGTAAATACTAATTTTAAATGCAGACATATCTCACAATTCAAATGATTGATTGATGTGATTAACTATTGAAAGTGAAAGGACAAAAAAAGAGCTAAACTTAGAAAAAAGATGCTGGTTCAATTCAAACTGAAACACCATTCAGTCATTGGGTCATATCTGAAGCTGTAGATCTTGAAGTTCAATATGGTTTATATGGATAGAAAGCTAAGACATAGACCTAAAACATTTATAAAGAGTCTAAGACTCAATTCTGCGGTTTTGGAGTCCAAATCTTAGCATCAAAAGAGAAGTCTGAATCTGTCTTACAGCCTAGATACTGTTCAGTGTTCAGTCCATATCTCGGGTTCTAGAAGTCCAAATGAGCTCATTCTTCTTTTGGTGGAAAGCTCAGACAAATTCCTACAACTTTCATGAGACCACTTGGCCAAATTCTGATTGGAATAATGTCATTTCATCAAGAAAACAAATCCATACCTAAACCACCAAGTGCACTAAGCCAATAGTTGGCCACTAATTCAATAGTTAATTACAAAATGAATAGTTCTTTTTAGCCTATAAAAGGAGGCATTTGCCATACATTTAGGCATCTTGGTTTTCAGATCAAGATCATTTTCTTGCTTTGTAATGTTCAAGTTTTATTTCATGTTTTATTTTCATTAATCTCTTGTTTATGCTTTTCATTTCCTTTACTACTCTTAGTTAACTTATATCATAATTATGTTCTTATCTTGTTTATTTATGTTCTTCTTCTTCATTATGTATAGCTAAGTTAATATTGTCAAGGTGAAAAGGTTTCACTAGTAGTGTTAGAATATGTATAATATAAACTCAACATGGTCTTCAATGTTTATATTCAAGAAAGTTTGTTATTAATATATCTTATCTTTTTATTATACTAATTTTTAATACCTTACTTGTTAAATGATTAATCTAGATTTATGTTGTATAACACTTGGTACAATAAATGCTTGATCCTTCATAGTCTTCAGCCGACATCGTTGTTATGAGAGGAACTTGATTTGTTGTTAACATAAGTTAGCATCATGAATTCCTGACAATATTTAAAAGTATGATGTTACTAAAATAAGATAATTAATATGATCATGTTAAAAAATTATAATGAACTATTAACGATAAATCATCCGATTGGAACCTTCTTTGTGTGTGGTTTCCAGTTGAGTAGTAAAAAGAGTTTATACTTTACTTATTTGAAATACCGTTAATGGATCCTCTAACCTTAACAATTATTTTTATCATTGTTTAATCCTCACATTAATCTCACATCTCAAAGTTCTATTTAATTCTTTGTTTTATTATATATATATATATATAGTTGACCTCCCTGTGGATCGACCCCAGTCTTGCCGGTTTATTTATTATTTTGATACTCCTGCACTTGAGATAAGACCTCAACTCTTTGATTGTGTCAGACTCTATTGAGTCTAAGAGCTTTATTTTTAAAAAACTAATTTTTAATGAATTATACAACAACAACAACAACAATAATAACAGATACTTGTAAAATTAAGCACAAACCAATGTCAATATATTTGTTTGAGACTATAATAACTTTATAGAAAATAAATCAAATAATTCATGAAGGCAAATTTAAAATCAAGTAAAAAAAATGACAAAAGAAAAAAGAAAAATAAAGGAAGAAATGAAAAAAAGAAAAACCACCTGCTTCATTTTTTATATAAATAGTGAAGGAGTTCGTTGCCCCTAAAGTATTATATTATACATATAGTAGAAATATAAATTTGTAGATGTGTCTGAATAAATTAATATTTTTTTATTGATTGTTATAAGTGTTTTGTTACATAAATAAATATTTTTTATTTATTTTGATGATATGTGAAATAATGATAGCAGATTATGTTGGACATCGTTACAAATGGTAAATATCAAATATATTAAACCTAACATGATAAATACATGATCCAATCCAAGGTACGAGTTATTGATTAGATTAACCAAAATTAATCCAAATTAACGACATTTCAATATTTGTTTTTCAAAAAATAAAAAAATAAAAAGTTAAAATGGTGTTTTTTAAAAAAAAAAATAAGTCAAATTATATTTTGACCAGGTTAATTGGATTGTCGGTTGACCTATAAGGTTGATCAAATCACATTAGGTTAAACTCCTATCTAGTTTAATTTTAAATCTAGTTTGGGCCAAGTTGTAGGGTCAATATATCTAAGAGTTAACCTATTAGACCGAACCAGATTTAACAAATACTAGTAAATATTCATAAATAGATTCTGTTTATAGCTAGGATAAATTTAATGAAAAATGTAGGCTTTATTTCCTTAATAATTTCACTCGTGTTTGTCTAGTAACTAAGTGTTTCCCTCACCCGAGAGGTTTTCCCAAGTTAAAAGATAAGTGGAATACACAAGTAGAATAAGTTAATCAAAATGCACAACAAGGTTTACAGAAACTCTTTCCTAACCTTTATTAATCTCGTAAACAAAGGAACACACTATACACAAATCTGTATGTATGCTATGCACAAAGATTACATGCTATACCAAGCTTACATCCCTCACAACTAGGAGCTACAACAACTATTTATAGATAAGCATTTACAAGGCACAACTTCCATTCCTACATTTAAGGAAGTAGTGGGGCATTATCTCAACCATCTTCACCCATTAAAATAGTGGCCCCATTATCTAACAATTAGTGGGTAGTTTTACCCCATAATCTCCCATGATTATAGTGGATTGAGATCATTTCCAGCCATGCCCCTATATTTTCTAGCACATTCCTATGTTCGTGGATAACTTCCCCCACTAACAATCATGGCGTAACCGCCCAAAACCACTTGTGTAATTACCTATCCTTGTTGTCCATGTTGTTGCCGTGTCTCTTGCTTGACTTGGACAATCCTTCATCCAAGTTTCAGATCGTGCCAAGTTGTTGCGTAATTGCCCATCCTTGTTGTCCTACATTTAAGTTGTAGCGTGTTGTCGAATTTGCATCTGCATATAGACTATCAATGTCCGTGACAACCCCTGTTTTCATCATCCTACCCCCTAACAAATTTTCCTGTATGGCCTGGACAGTCCAGCGTCCAGCCCATGTTCGTCAAACAATCTACACTGCCGATTTTCCCTAACGAACCTACAACTACACAAATTTGCGCTCCTGATTTTTCCCACTGTTGGCAGGACTACCAGCACCTAAAGCACTATTCTGGACAGCCTGCCGAATTTGTGCACCTCGTGCACATTGAGTAGAAGAGTCAGTGACAAGGATCTAGCCTAGTCGATGAGGATTTGGATGTGGCCAAACTGCCTTGGGCGAGGCAGAATTGGAGGAGTTTTGTAACTTTGACGATGAAAAGATTATAGTGATGGAAACAGAGTTGATTGCTGTACAATGGACAAGTAAGCAATATTTAAATTTTATGTTTATAGTTTTGGCATGCAGAATGGTTGGAGAATTAAATGTTTGTATGAGAGCTTATGTGGTTCTTCAAAGTGATTTTGTGTGAATGTATTTTGTGAAGAGGGATGGATACCTTAGATGCTTGTGATTAGTGTCTGAACTTCATGAAAACATGCTTGCGAGTATGATATGTTTGGCATTTGTGGAAAACTAACAAGCCAAAATAGAATTGTGTCACAGCTTGGCTTTGAAACAAGTTGATGAAGATTCAGTGGATTAAATTGTTATTGAATACGGGCAAAGTTAGAGGTTTTGTAGGGAGAAACATGGATGTGACAAGTAACAGATGTGGTGCAAGGGTACTTCAAGTTTTTCCAACGAGGGCGTCGAGTGCTTTTGGTGGGGTGGTTTGTAACAATGTCAAATATTCATGATGTGCACACTTTGGCAGGTTGTCTAAATTAGTGTTTTTGGTGCTGGCACTCACGCCAACAGTGGAAAAAATTGGCAACACATATTTTTTCATCTATAGATTCGTTAGGAAAAATCAGCAGCGCAGATTGTTTGACAAACATGGACTGGATGCTGGACTCTCCAAGCTAGGTAGGAAAATTCATCAGGAGGTAGGCTAATGAAAACAAGGGTTGTCACGGACATTGGTAGCGCAGATATTGGCAGCCTGCACGCAGATACAAATTCAGTAGCACGCAACATCTTGTACAAGTCATGGGTTCGACTTGTCACGATCTGAAACTTGAACGAAGGACTGTCCAAGGCATGCAAGAGACACAACAACATCATGGACAACAAGGATGGGCAGTTACGCAAGTGGTTTTGGGCGGTTACACTATGATTACTAGTGGGGGAAGTTGTCTAAGAACATGGGGATGTGCTGGAAAATATAGGGGCATAGCTGAAAATGCTCTCAACCCATAAAGATCATGAGGGATTATGGGGGAGAACTACCCACTACTTGTAAGATAATGGGGCCACTATATTCATGGGTGAACATGGTCGAGATAGTGTCCCACTACTTCCTTAAATGTAGGAATGAAAGTTATGCCTTGTAAATGTTTGTCTATAAATAGTTGTTGCAACTCGTGGTTGTGAGGGATGTAAGCTTGGTGTAGCATGCGTTCTTTGTGCATAGCACATATACGAATTTGTGTATAGTGTATTCCTTTGTTTACGAGATTAATAAAGGTTGGGTAAGAGTTCCTACAAAGTTTGTTGTGCACTTTGATTAACTTATTCTACTTGTGTATTCCGCTTGTCTTTTAACTTGAGAAAGTGAGGAAAACCTCTCAAGTGAGGCAAACACTTAGTTACTAGGCAAACATGAGTGGAATTCTTGAAGAAAGGCTGAGTTTAGTGGAGACTAGGTTGCCGCACGGGTCTATTGTTGAGCGAAAAATTTACCACGTGACAATTAATATCAGAGCGCGGTTGCGTTCTTGGCAGGATGACGAGATTGTATTGTGGATAGATCGAATGATTGATTTGTTGAAGCTATCACTGGGATAATTTGCGAAACTGGTGGCTGAACTTTCTATGCCTAGAGCTATAAAGGCAATCCAAGAAAGACTGACTTGATTTGAAGAGTTGATAGGGCCAATTCCAGAGGATGAAGAACAACGCTCTATCAATGACAAGTTGAGGGAAGCCATTGAAAGTGCTGAATGAGCTAAAAGCTTGTACATTAGTCTCGCGGCTAACACAAGTGAAAGGTTAGAAGCTGTAGAGGAAGCAATTGACATCTTGAAAAAGGACATGGAAAACACTTTTGTTGGGACAGGTATTTTTAAGTCTAAGGTTCTGAAACTGAAACCATTTGATGGGGTGCGAAGTTCCAAAGAGTTGGAGAACTTTTATATGGGACATGGAACAGTACTTTAGTATGGCTAAGATAAGTTTGGATGAATATGTGAACATTGCAATGATGTATCTCACGGGAGATGCAAAGTTATGGTAGCGGACAATGTCTAATGAGGATCTTAATGCTGGAAAACCGAAAGTTGAGACATAGGAGATTCTAAAACAGGAGTTGGAAGAACAATTTCTTCCCAACAACACGTCCTGGATTGCGAGGGAAGACTTGAAGAAGTTGAGGCAAGATGGGTCGGTGCGGAAATATGTGAAGAAATTTAGTTTTTTAATTCGTGATATTGATAATATGTTCAAAGAGGACAAGCTGTTCAATTTTCTTTCAGGACTTCAACCATGGGCACATATGGAATTGCGAAGGCAAAAGGTTTCAGACTTTTCATCAACTATTACTGGAGCTGATGGGTTAGTAGATTTGAGGCCAAATGACAACGGTAAGGATGCTGAAAATTCTAAAAATTCATAAGGGAAAGCTAACGGTAAGGGTTCAAAATCAAAGTTACAAAGTTTTATTTGCAAGGGAAATCATTTTGCAAAGGAATGCTCGCTGAAATCACAACTTAGTGCTATTTCGGTGGAAAAGGATGGGGAAGGAATGACATACATAAATCCTATACGTGTGCTTAACACTGAGTAGTAGAGTCAGTGAAAAGGGCCAACCTAGTCGATGAGGATTTGGGTGTGGTCAAACTATATTGAGTGAGGTAGAATTGGAGGAGTTTTGTAACTTTTGATGACAGACAGATCATGGTGATGGAAACAGAGTTAATTGTTGTACAATCGACAAGTAAGCAATATTTAAATTTTATGCTTGCAGTTTTGGCACGTATAATGGCTGGAGAATTAGATGTTTGTATGAGAGCTTATGTGGTTCTTCAAAGTGATTTTCTGTGAATGTATTTTGTGAAGAGGGATGGATACCTTGAATGCTTGTGATTAGTAACATGATAAATACATGATCCAATCCAAGGTCTGAGTTATTGATTAGATTAAACAAAATTAATCCAATTTAACGATATTTTAATATTTGTTTTTTTAAAAAAAAACTAGAAGTTAAAATGGTGTTGTTTTAAAAAAACAATTAAGTCAAATTGTATTTTAACTAGGTTAATTGGATTGCTAGTTGGCCTGTAAGGTAGATCAAATCACATTATGTTAAACTCCTATCTAGTTTAATTTTAAATCTTGTTTAGGCAAGTTGTAGGATCAATACTATTAACAGCAACAAAACTGCAGCAGCAGCACTAACACAGGATCCTCACCCTTGCCAGCAACTGCAGCAGCAATAGGAGACAGCAGCAGCACTAACACAGGATCCTCACCCTCGTCAGCAACCAATCTGAATTAACACCTCTAACGATTACTATTTAGAATGGTAATTAACCTTACATGGAAATCATAGCTGTGGCAAATCAAAGATAAATCAATAAGGAATCAACAGCTACCTCAACCAACAGCTACTTCTCAAAGAAGGAAATTATAGCTATGGCAAATCTTTCATAAAAGGAAGCTACAACTACCTCATATATAAACAAGTCAATATATATAAATAAGGAATACTGTATTCATAGAAAGAAATAAGTGATGAAAAGACAATAGTTAATTACTACTCTATATATAGAAAGCATTCTGTACAAATTAGAAAATAGTGCTCACGTTTGTATTCTTGACAGTAATTACAGTAAATCCATATTCTTCATCTACTGCGTTCCCTGTTCAGTTTTTTCTCTAATACATCTAAGAGTTGAACTATTAGACTGAAGTGAAATTAACAAATACTAGTAAATATTCATAATTAAATAGATTGTTTTGATAGCTAGGATAAATATAGTGAAGAGTGTAGGCTTTCTTTATTCACCTGATTTCATTTCTATCAGTATGAAAATATTTTTTTTTTATTTTTTAGTATTACCATAATATTATTTTAACAATTAAATACTCTATCTAGTCTAATAATTATTTAATTGTATCCATCATATCGACACAAATATTGTAATCTTGATATTGAAAGTAAAAGTAATGTGATTATAAAATATTAGAGGAAACCATAAAAACTTCATTTACATGGTTAACTTGTCTACCTTACTAATATCTGAGATGATTTATTCGATATTTAAGATTAGCATACAAGAAACCAAATTAAACTATATTGATTATTATTATTGTTGTGGGGCGATGTCGAGTGGCATCGTTTCACCTCCTGTGATAATGTTAGGAAAAGAAAGAGTTTTGGGTATAATAATAAAGTTACGATTATAAAGATAAAAAAATTACCATCTAATTTTATAGTTATTAAGAAACCTATGATCTGCAAGAGTCCGGATAAAAGAATGGTTGTGCAAGGCACAGACGCATTACTCCGAGTGTCAATGGAACTAGACCATAGGTAACTTATTATCTGTAACTCTATCGATATATTTCAAAGGTCAGAAAAGAATTACTGCAAATTCTATTGTAAATACTATTGCAAATACTATTATTACTAATAAGGTTATTGACGAACCAGACCATCAATATATTCCAGAAAGTTGAAAAATAATTAATGTAAATGTCACTACTAATGTATACACCGACAGAATTACAGATAATTTTCTGCTGGTGACATATTATATTTACTGATGGATATACCAATAGATAAATAATTAAAAACATCAATGATATTATATATAGTTTTTTTGTTAATAATATGTTAAATTTACTAATGAAACTACGGATTGATTTGGGTGGGAAGGCATGGTATTTGTTGTAATCAAATAGATTTAAGAAGGGAATTGGCATTTTAGGCCATTTGGACATATAGGGTCAATTGATCGATGAAGCACTAAGCTGGCACTGTTATGATTTCATAAACTGAAACATTTGAACATGTACTGAACTTGAAGTAAAACTTTTCTAATGAGGGGAAAACATGGATGTGCCTACAAACTAACGAGAGAACCCCGCAGATCAGAGAGGATCTCTTCTTTATACAATAGGAAAGACAGAAACAAAAAAACAAAAACAACGTGCTTGATAGATGAAAATTGCATTCAATTTCTAAATTTTATGCAGCAGACGATCATTGGACTCCATCGATCCAGCTTGGATCACTTGTTCATGCCAGTTGCATTTTTTACTCCTTCAACAGCTTCCTGTGTCTTAGCCCTCACCTGCTGACCAGCCTACACAAAGAAGGAACTATCAAAATTAAAATAAAAAAAACCCTACTGCAAACTCAATCGCCAAGAATATCTGTGCCAGAATATGCAACTAATTAGCACTTAGAGTGCTGTTGCAAATTTTATTCAACACTCTTTTTTTCCTTTTCTTTTTGGTTTATTGTCATTCTTAAATCTGATGCACAATCCATTGTGCCATTGTGGTGAGAATGAATTCTCTAAACAAAATATAGAACATGAGATTGAAGAAAAATATGTGAACCTCTTGCACTGATTCCTTTGCAGATTGAGCAGCATTGTCAGCTCTGTCCATCAAGTTACTGGCCTTCTCCTGAAACAAACAAAATCGATATGTTATAGAGCATTACACATTAATTTATATATAAAAACAAAAGCAAAATAGAGAAAGAAATTCATAAGCTAACCTGAGCTTGGCCTTTGGCCTCACCAGCTTGGTAGCTCATCTTCTGGGTGTTGTCAGCCATTTTTGGTTATTGATTTCTTTGAAAGATTGAGAGAACACAAATGAATTGAAAGCTAAAACACTTGAAAGATTCAAAACACACAACTTTTGGTAATAAACATCAGCCACAGTTGCCTAAATTTATAGTGATTAAAACCAGGCCATTGCTTGACACGTAAAATGCTGCGTGGAGTGCTGGCTGAAATGTGTAAATCACATAGACTAACACGTGTGAAGCTGTTATCGAGGTTGAGATTTTGGGGCCCTTGGACCAGGGCGTTAGATTTTTTCGTGTGCTAAGTTTTGACCGCTTCTAAATAGCGGAACAACAGGTTCGGGTTCTTTATAGATTGAATCCTGTTGATATTGTGAATAAAATTGATGTACCTGGAAGCTAAATATTGGACTGACTTCAACTTAGTCTCCTAACTATTCTCAATTTATTCTCCAACAAAAAAAAAAAAAAACTTTCAATCACAATAAACGTGAACAAATGTTATTTGAAGGGATGGAATCCTTATATTTTAATGGAGCATTTATGTGGAATTTTTATAATGTAGTGATTGTTTTTATCATTGGAAGGGGTCAAATAAGTTTCGAATGTAACCTTATGCTGCAGCTAGAATTAAAATCTTTTTTTGAACTTCATACCATGATAAAATATTTAGTATTATTATTAAATTTATCTAATTGATCAATTTTAGAACTTTTTAATCTAATTGCTTAACTAACTTAATTTTAAATTAAATTATATAAAAATTTTCTCGACATAACTCAATGTACCTGAAGGTTTAAAAACAACAAATAATCAATTAAAAATGACTTTAAAAAAAATCATCTTTGTTTTTCTATTTCAAATCTATAGTATATTCAATTGACTTGGTTTTCTTGAATTAAACGGTGAAATTTATTATTTGAGTGATGAACTCCAATAACTCTAAGAACTTCATTTTTAAAAAATTAATTTTTAATTAATTATATAATAATAATAATAGATGCTTGTAAAATTAAATAATGTCATGATATTTGTTTAAAATTATAGTAACTTTATAGAAAATAAATTGATTAATTTATGAATATAAATATAAAATCAAGTAAAAAAAATATAATAACTGAAGCACAAAATGTTAAAACCAAATACAAACTTTATAAAAGAACAAGTTTCATCAATGGCCAGTTTTATCAAATTAGGAAAGTCATGGATCAAAGGATGAGTTTGGAATCTTTTATCTAAAGCAATGATATATAACATCGTTCTTTTTCGTAATAAACAAATAAATAATAAAATCGGTCGGTCAACTTACGAAAAATCTTTTGAAAGTGTAGGCGGAGGCGGCGAGGGGCAACCTCTGGTATTTGTTTCAAAAAATCAATCCCCGGTCGTGGCCCGCGGGAGGGGAAGGATTCGACATGAGACGACATTAAGGAGGCAACCTTGGCCTATCGCCCATCAAACCCAATATGACAAGCCCGTAGCAATTAAGTCCCTTTCTCGGATTCTCCGGAATTAAAGTTCTAATTAAAATTGTCAATTATCTTTCGTTTTGTTTGAAATGACCGAAACATTTTATATCAATTCAAAAAATAAAACAAAAAAAAATAATTTTTATTTTATTTTAAATCTCGATTCGTTCCAGATTTTTCGGCTAAATTTCAGCTGAAATGTTCTAGTTTTATTCCACATGTTCCGTTCTGCTCTTGAAAAAGCCTTTGAATCAAATTGAACCTTGTTCAATTTAATTAATTAAACAACCAAAGTATAAAAAGTTCTTTTTCATTACTATATTCAATAACAGTGATATTATTAATAATATTGAAAATTATTTTATTATTTTCATTAACAATTATATTAATTTTTTAAAATTAGATTTATTACTAATATAAATGGTTTATATTATTTTGTTTTTTTTTTCATGTTTATACTTCGTAGGAATTTGAGCAAAATAAGGGATGCTTTAGATTTCATTAGTCTTGATAACATTGACCTAACTTTATATTTAAAATATTTGTGTTCAAACATTTTACTTTCATAATATTTTGTTTAAGTTGAATTACTTTAAGTTAAAGATCTATTTAATCTTGACTATTTAGAAATATTTTAAATTTTAAAATTATATTTGTTTGGCATTGTGTTTGTATTGCATAATTTATAATTAATATATCTTGAATTTGAATTATGTTTGTTGAATACACACACAGTACAATCCCGAAACGGCACGCCGAAACACTCCGAAACTGAAACATTCCATTCCAATTGAAAAAACAAAACACCTGTCAAAATGGAATTGACATCCTTGGTTCTAATAAAGCACTGGACAATTCAACTTAATTTCATCAATCATTATTAAAATAAAATTTCATCATAAATAAAGTTGATAAAAAAAAATATTGGTTCTTTGTTGTTTTAACATTTTCCTACCCTGATTAGGCTAAATTGCAAAACACGGAACCACCAAAGAATAATATATTAAAAAAATAGGCATTAAAATGATGAGATGATGTTATATTGAATGTAAACCTATTAAATTTACAATTCAAACACGACTATAATGAGCCAACACAGTATGCCCATCCATCATTCATTTTCCTTTCCATCTTTTCTTCTGATTGAGCTTTGATTGGATCGAGTGGGATGAAATTCAGGATAAAATTAAAAAGTCATCTAAGAATCAGGATCAAATATAAAAATAAATAAAAAATATGTGTATGTATTTGTATTTCATTTTATTTTGTGTTAAATGAATGATTAAAGAAAAGGAAAATGATAAAAAATAAAAGTTTTTTTAACCAAATATTTTAATTGCATCTGACAAAAAAAAATGATTTTTTTGCCTGTTGCGTACAACTCAATCATTATAAAAATTGCATTTTATTTATAAAAAAGAGACAAAAATGTTTTAACATCGTTTTAATTTATTTGTTTTTCTTTTGTATTTCTTTGTATTTTTTGTAGAATTTACAACAAGTTTGTAAAATTCCTTAAGGATTTAACCAATATTTCAATAACCCTAAGTTTTCTTCTTCTTTTTTCTTTTTTTTTTAAAACTTCATGGTCAATATTCTGGTATAAATGTTGGATCTACAAGTATGCTGATATTTAAATATCAAGTGTTGACTCCAAAATTCTTAGAAATTTTTTAATATTTACCAATGTTAATTACGAGTATTTTTCACCACAATATACGAGTTGTGAGAAATATTTTTGTTTTTTAGGATAGGTGAACCTTGTTAGGAAACTTACATAGATTCTTCCTATAAGGATTTATCTGGGTATACAAGCCTATAATAAATTCTAAATACCAAATTTATTCATGAGCGTAAATTTTTGTTTTGGGCCATATACGGACCACCAGTTAGGAACACATCACACCTTTAAACCACATCTAGACTGCACAATGTAGCTTACCTCAAATAAAGTATTATAGGGGTGTTAATACATACTCTAGCCACAACCAATCCCTTACCTTAAAAATCTTTCCATGTCATGCGCGCACGTGCAACAATCATCATCTTCTAATTGTCTAAACATTCCTCTCTGCATTATCCATCTGATGTGCACTATATTAATTAAAATTTGCTTGCATTTCTTTAGCTATTTTTTCTTCTCAACATTCCCCTGAAGTTTCAAAAACATTTGATGATGAACATCTGGAGGATATTTGCAGCATCGTTTCACTTCTTTTTTAGTTTGAGCTAAATATTGCTTGAGTCGATTAATCCCTTCACCCGTAAAAGCTTCACCACAATATACACATACCAATTATAGTTTTTTACATCCCATATATAATTTAGGAGCTTCTCTATAATGATTCCAAGTAATATTTACTCTCATATACCATTTTATTCATGAATTGAAGATTGAGATAATTAGATTGTTTAAGGATTAGTATATATAGAGTACTTATTGAGAAAAGATTTTACATAATTGCAATATGATCAATGAGAAGACTTTAAAATATATATTGTATTATACTATATTATACTGGACATGAAATAAACGCATATATATATACACACACACACACACCATTTTCTTTTTTCACAATCAAACCACTCTTTTTCCAAGTAATATGAGACAACACACACATTATCATTTAATTGACAAACTTATCTAAGTACTCTGTAATCCAATATCATACATAATTGACTTCGTAAGCCAATAACATTGTTTGAACCAATGACTCAATAACTTGACTAAGTTACTGTCCTAGTCGGTTTTAATGACATTGGTCTGGACTCAGGGGAGTGGAGGAGTTGCAGCTGGTTTTAACAGCAGAACTAACAAGAAATGAAAACCATTGCATATCTCCTGTTTGTTCTATTACACTGGTAGTGCCACAAATCCTGAACAAACTGGTAATGCCACAAAGAGCCTGAAATGGATACTATCAAGGCATGGTAAACTGAAAACAAAAGTTTTGCTATGCCAAATCCCTAATAATCTACCTTTTCTTTTCTTTTGTTGCTATTTTTCTTCCAATATATCATTCAACTAATTATTAACAATTTTACTACACAACATATAGTAGAAGAATATGAACGTTTTTGGTTCCATACTATGAACTTTGTTGATGCACAGGAAAATGGACCTAGTTGAATAGAGCCATGTCAAAATGATGTACGTGAAATTAACACGGTCACTTGTCACCACATAATCTTAAGCATCCTTGAAATAGGTGATAGACTTTATGATGAGCTACTTAGAGTTGTTTTCAACCAAGAGGAAGAGAACGAACCCATAAAATGAAAGAATAAATTACCCGTAATGAAGAACAGAGAATAGAGGGAGCTAGAATCGACTGAGTTTTTTAATTTTTTCTCACAAATATAAACAACTCGAGAATAAAAGGAAGAAGAAATGAAGAACAGTTGAAGGAGAAGGGAATTTCTCTTACTAGTGAGGGTCTCTCTGTTTAGGCGAGTCATATACAACTTCAATTTTCACCTACGTAAAATCGCTAAAAGCTCCAGACCAACGGATTTCGAGTTAACCTGTCAGGTTATATTGAGTTTTATTAAAATGACAAGAAGGATTAGCGAAATTACTTGTGCTATACTATCGAACAATATAACATTTACTTATAAATACATAAAGCTTTTGTGTGTTTTCTCAATAATTTTGATGTGTAAATATATATATAAAAAAATCATTTTAATATATTTAAAAAAACACTTAAAAAAAAAAAACACACCTTAAACGCACGATATTTGTCGTAATCAAATATATTTAAGAAGGGAATTGGCATTGTAGGCCATCTGGACATATAGGGTCAATTGATGAAGCACTAAGCTGGCACTGTTATGATTTCATAAACTGAAACAATTGAACATGTACTGAACTAAAAGTGCAAATTGTCTAATGAGGGCAACATGCATGTGCCTACAAACTTACGAGAGAACCCCGCAGATCAGAGGGCTCTCTTATTTATACAAAAGGAAAGACAAAAAAAAAACAAAAAACAACGTGCTGAATAGATGAATATTGCATTTAATTTCTAAATTTGATGCAGCAGACGATCATTGGACTCCATCGATCCAGCTTCACTTGTTCATGCCAGTTGCATTCTTTACTCCTTCAACAGCTTCCTGTGTCTTAGCCCTCACCTGCTGACCAGCCTACACAAAGAAGGAACTATCAAAATTAAAATAAAAGAAAACACTACTGCAAACTCACTCGCTAAGAATATCTTGGCCAGAATATGCAACTAATTATTAACACTTAGAGTGTTGCGAATTTTATTCATGAGTGTTCCTCACTCTTTTTGTCGTTTTCTTTTTCGTTTATTGTCATTCTTAAATCTTATGCACAATCCATTGGGCCATTGTGGTGAGAATGAATTCTCTAAAAAAATATAGAGAAAGAAATATGTGAACCTCTTGCACTGATTCCTTTGCAGATTGAGCAGCATTGTCAGCTCTGTCCATCAAGTTACTGGCCTTCTCCTGAAACAAACAAACTCGATATGTTATAGAGAATTATACATTAATTTATATATAAAAACAAAAGCAAAATAGAGAAAGAAATTCATAAGCTAACCTGAGCTTGGCCTTTGGCCTCACCAGCTTGGTAGCTCATCTTCTGGGTGTTGTCAGCCATTTTTGGTTATTGATTTCTTTGAAAGATTGAGAGAACACAAATGAATTGAAAGCTAAAACACTTGAAAGATTGAAAACACACAACTTTTGGTAATAAACATCAGCCATAGTTGCCTAAATTTATAGTGATTAAAACCAGGCCATTGCTTGACACGTAAAATGCTACGTGGAGTGATGGCTGAAATGTGTAAATCACTTAGACTAACACGTGTGAAGCTGTTATCCAGGTTGAGATTTTGGGGCCCTTGGACCAGGGCGTTAGATTTTTTTG
>Ga0325404_1002369_pt1 | contig 20183 bp, 12 predicted proteins | sample PopdelMetagenome_18_FD_205664 | JGI IMG/M metagenome (GOLD analysis project Ga0325404, IMG submission 205664) | Populus deltoides microbial communities from Bellville, Georgia, United States - Xylem-Control-R1 | ecosystem: Host-associated > Plants > Phyllosphere > Stem > Wood/Secondary xylem... | reverse complement strand
TTTTTTTTTTGGCATTTCTGATTTTCTACTGCTAAGAAACCGTGGATTTAGATTTCTAAGGTTTTGGGAATTAAGGGACATGGGGTTGCAAGGACAGATAATACCGTATAAAAACGGAGAAAAAGAAGAAGACGACGATGAAAGGGCAGGAAAGGAGATATCACCGTTTCCTCCTCCTCCTCTTCATAGCAAATTCGCTGTTGTTGGTTATGCTCTCACCTCCAAGAAAATTAAGAGCTTTTTGAAGCCCAAGCTCGAAGGTTTGGCTAGGTAACCAATTCAGTTTTGTAACTAATTTGATCTAAAAAATTAAATTAATAACATTACGATTTTTAGTATTGCTTGCTTGATTGCTAAAAATATAGCCAGTCATGACTTATATTTATTTTTATTTTATTTTTTGGGGAGGGGGTCAGATTCGTTTTGGTGCCTGGTATCTGGAATATTCTGATATATGCAAATGTCCTTTTCGTTTTAGCTGTAAAGAAAGTCAAGTATAATGCTACTTTATTGATTAAAATCTTACTGAATCTTCGTGACAACCACCCCATAAGTTAAGTCTTTTATAATTCAAGATGATTTTGTGTGCCTGGTTGATAAAATATGGTTTCAGCAAGTTTTGATTTGATGATGATGATACAGTAGTGATCGTTACATTTTAGTGTTCCCTGATGGTGCAGGAATAAGGGGATTTTGTTTGTTGCAATTGATCAAAACAGGCCACTTTCAGATCAAGGTCCTTTTGACATTGTGTTGCACAAGGTTGGTTTTTTTTTTTAATTTATTTGGGTTCATATTCTATTGCCCGACAAAATACTCTTCTGGGTTTTCTATAGAGCTTAGCTTTAGTGATTACAAAGTGGTATTTTGTTGAGTGCTTCTTGCTTAATTGTATTAATGTCTGCATCTTGGTACTTTCTGGTTTTAACTGACTTGCTTCAGTTTCTTAATTTTATTTTTTTCCAATTTATAATGCAGCTAACTGGAAAGGAGTGGCGACAGATTCTTGAGGTTGGTCCTATTTTGACATCATTAATTCTATTTTTTCCTGAATTACTTCTGAATAGTCTAGAAAGGGTGAAAGCATACTTGATTGGTGACTTGAATCTTAGATGCCATATGATATGTTCTTCATCGCAGACAATCAAGAATCACTGGCTTTAAAAATGCTTAAATTCTCATTCATATCTGATGTAATTTGCAGAGTGCTTGCACATTCCCCCATTATGAACCACATGACATGATTGTTGAGGTCAGGGCCAACAAGAGAGGATTCTCTGCTTCCATGTCCATATAACTGATTCTTTCGGGTTTTCCAAGCATCATTTGCAAAACATTTTTTGTACTGTTTAACCCCTTTTATCAGCTGAAAGTGAGATGGATGGCAATTTTTTAACCGGATTTTTTTAGCTTACATGTAAGGAAGGAGGCATGCCCAAACTTAGGTTTTTTTTTTTTAAAAAAAAATTGTACCTGCTTCTTGGTCTTCATTACTCTCCATCCCTGATTTGCAGGGGTATGAACTATTTTCGTTTCTAATTTGGTGATGCAGTCCCTGGCTAAGAGTGGCAGGAAATTAGCTACTGGTTTCTGACATCAGCTAGGTTGAAATTCTTATGTTCTAAAATCAATGATTTCTTGGGCTTGGAAAGCATTAGGATATGTCTTCATTTTCCTGTTAGGATTTTTACTCTCTAAAGGCTACATAGGTTTGTGATCTGCTGTGCCTTTCATAATATGCATGAGTTGAAAGAGTAAAGCATGTGACAATGACAAACACAAGTTCCAAAATGTTTACCAACATTCTTTCAGATTCAATAGTTGATTACTTTGCTTCCTTCATCCTATCTCCCCCCTCATTAGTTAATGTGTGCTCTGCAATTGTTTGAGCAGTTGTTCTATGCCAGCCAAGGTAGGTTCGGTATTTTATTTAGATGTTCATAAGTTGTTTCTCATCTGTGATCAATGTTTCTGACATTGATTGTAATTGCAATCTGATCACTTCTGTTGTTTTACCTTATCTATGTTTCACATTGAAAAAAAAGAAGTGAATATTCAAAATTGAATTGAAGAATTCTTTGGTGAAGTTACAGTTGTTAGAACTACAAGATTCAAATATTCTTTAGTGAGCAACATTCGTTAACTTGTAACTTTTCATTTTGTAAGGCATTGCGTGCTGGCCCGGACTAGAGATCTTAATATTGATGCAGCATATTTTAGATGTTGTAGGTTCTATGTGAGAATTAGATTGCAAAATCTGCTCAATTGTGTTGTGGCCTGGATCATGTTATTTGTGGACATTGTGATTTCATTAATCTTCTGCCGCCTTAACATGTAATCCTTAATAACTAATATTGTGATTCTGGATCTTTATGGTTTTTCTATATCTTCATGCTTCTACAGTGAAATTTATTTAATGTACATGTGATCCTTATCTCCAATTTATTTCCTGTAATTCCAGGATTACAGACGGACACATCCAGAAGTCACTGTCCTTGATCCTCCTGATGCTATACAACATTTACATAATCGGCAGTCTATGCTCCAGTGTGTCGCTGATATGAATTTGTCCAACTCGTATGGTAATTTCTCATACTATTTCATGGATGTTTGGATGGAAAACAATATCTTTAGCTTCACATTCAAATGGCAACCCTTACAGTTCTTGATGTGAGGTTGACAGATGACTAGTATAGTGCCCAAAGCTGATTGAAATTGATCATTTACCCTTAATGGTGCAGGGAAAGTAGGTATCCCTAAACAAATAGTTATTAAAAAGGATGCTTCATCTATCCCTGGTGCAGTTGCAAAAGCTGGGCTGATGTTACCCATCGGTGCGTTCTTTCTTCTGCATTCAATTTCATAGTGTACTTGAGTCAGTATCTTGGCTGGATGCAATGCATCAATTTAGCTGGAAACTTCTTCAGAGTAGAATACAAGTAGTGATGCTTTGGATTGTCAATTGGATTGTATTGATTTCTTTATCATGAGAGGTTGATTTATTTTGTTTTCTGTTTTTAAGTTATCCATCTTGAGTTTGTACACTCATATCTGTTTCAGTTGCAAAGCCACTGGTTGCAGACGGAAGTGCAAAATCACATGAACTATCACTTGCCTATGATCAACAATCACTTAAGAAACTTGAACCTCCACTTGTTCTTCAGGAGTTTGTCAACCATGGTATACAGTTGTATTCATATAGATTTTTATGTTAGTTCATGATCATCTCAGGCACCAGCTTACATAGCAAATGCTATTCCTTTCATTGTTTTAGGGGGTGTTATGTTTAAAGTTTATATTGTTGGGGAGACCATTAAGGTGGTAAGGCGTTTCTCATTACCTGATGTCTGTAAACGAGAGCTTTCGAACATTGCTGGTGTGTTCCGTTTTCCACGTGTTTCTTGTGCTGCCGCTTCTGCAGACAATGCTGATTTGGACCCTGGTGTTGCTGGTGAGTTGTCATACCCATGACTACTTTTTGTTAATTTTTCTTACCAGCTTTTGAGGCATTCACCACTAGTTACAAGCAGAGATTTGCAATTTGTTGTTGATTCTGAGACCAAACAAATCATGCTACTGGGTGGTTTTGATGCAATGATCATTAAAACTCCTTTTCCCCCGAGAAATTCTGTTTCTTTGGTACCTCATGCTGATAATTCCTGGGTCCAAAGCTAGTGCAAGAGTTGAATGCCACTGTTTCTTCTCTTTTAATTTTTATTCTGCAAACGATGGATTTGCTCTACACTTCAATTGTGCCGTTGAACTCTGTTCAGCACTTGAGAACCTGCAATGAGGCCTTGAGCGTAATATTCTGGCAAGTTCCTCTAATATATTCTTCTCCTCCTGCAGAGCTTCCTCCACGACCATTGCTTGAGAAACTTGCAAGGGAACTTTGTCGTCGACTGGTAACTTCATATTTTCTCTATTCTTCATCAGTATAAATATCATTATCTCCTGCATGTTTTTTTATTGTTAAATACATGTAGGGTCTCCGGTTGTTCAATCTTGATATTATCCGAGAGCATGGGACCAGAGATCGATTCTATGTCATTGACATTAACTACTTCCCAGGCAAGTCCACATTTTCTTTTATTTTTTGTGATGTTTCCATCAAAATTTGTTTTCCAACCTTTCTTTGAATCGTCTTTAACATTTTCCTGTGTCTTAAATTCACCTTGTTTCTGCTTTGAGGCCTATTTGAGAATAGCTTATATCTTGAAAACTTGCTCAACGATTCCTTTCATTTTATGTCTTAACATGGAAACATGGCATGGCAGGTTACGGGAAAATGCCAGAGTATGAGCATATATTTACGGATTTCCTTCTGAGCCTTGTACAGAATCAATACAAGAAAAAATCCACCTAGAAACTGTTGGAGGCATGACGGACATAAAAGAAGTTGTGTATTGAAAGTATCATGTTGTCCGAGAAAGTATGTGCAGGGGGGGGGGGGGTTGCTAGGTGCCGTGTATAGCATAATTAATGCCTGCTAGCAGCTGGAGGAGGATATGCGCAAATCCCAACCTTCAACGTCTGTAATTACTGGCTGGCTGGCTGGCAGGAGCTCCCTTCAATTCAGCTGGCTTTGCTCAATTCCTTATGTTATCTCGCCATTATTCTGTGCTGTTCAAAGGGTGTCATGAGCAGCTGGTGAATAGCAACCCCATAATCTGTATAGTCATTTCCCTTGGGATAGTAACTATCCCTCTGACTTGTCGAGAAGTTAATAGAATAACTCGAAACTTTAAACAATGGCGCTGTAAAACTCTCTGCCGTGTAGAATGAGAGTTGCCATCGTTTTGACAAATGAATTTCCGTTGCGTACACAAAGTAACCAGATTTGTAAGCTGAAGTATCTCAGTAAAAGAAAATAGCAGTGTCAAAGCTGAAGATTTGGTATCCTTACATATGTCTAGAGTTCATTTACACCTATCATGTCTGCTTGTGGCGCGCACCAACCGCCAAGTGATTTGGTATTGTGAATCTTCGATAGCACTGCAAATGTCCAAGCAGTTAGCACTGCAGAATCTACTATCATGCCTTAACAACGCTAAAGAAAAATGTATCCATTGTTAATATTTCAACTAAACCGTAACAGCGGGAAGTTCTCAAAAATTTTGTTTTTTTTTTTTTTTAATGAATGTGTGTTTTTTTATTTAAATAAAAAAAAATTATGTTCTTAATGTGCTAATAGAAAAAATAATTTTAAAAAAATAAAAAAAAATTCAATCTAATATGTTTTTAAATAAATTTTTTTTTAAAGTAATTCCAAACAAATATTCATGTTGGAGATCAGTTTTTCGTAATCATTCCAGCGAACATCACAAATTTATGGTAACTTGTTCAAAATATTAATAATTTTTCTTTAATTTGATCCAAGCTCTCATTATTTTTTTTAATTAGGCCCTTCATTGCAGTAATTAAGTTCTTAACTTTTTTTGTTTGATCTAATTTGATCCTTTAACTTTTAATTTATTCGACAAAGTCCTTCAACCCATTTTTTGCCATCTCCAAGTTTCCTGTACTAAAATATTTTTGAATTTTTTTAATTATTTGACTTTTTTAAAAAACATTTAAAAAAAAAATATTTTTTATATAAAAGACGTGATTCTTCTGCAATGGAGCAGAGGATGTCGGATAGAAAAGAAAAAAAGGTATATCAGCTGAGATCTTAGTTCTTCGATGTTCCTTTTCAATTACCTTTTTTCTGCACTCAAGGTGCTCGACAAAATGCTCAGGGCTTACATTATTGAATGTACTAATAGGATAAAAAAGCAATCGAAGGATCCATTTGAGTGGAATAAGAAGAATCACCACCAGAATCCCTGATTGCCCGAGATGATTATGACACTCAAACTTCTAATGTTGTTGCTACTCCTGTTGGTTCCTAGAGTATCATTGCTGCTCAAATGATGATGAGCTTAGTGGAGGAGGCAACAGTTTTATCCATCCCTCTGATAATCCATCTACTTTGAGACCCATGTTAGGCTCTGCAAGAAGTAAGGGAAAGAATAAAGAAGATGAGGAGGAGAAAGATGAAGATAACATGGATGTTGAGCTTCCAAAGTTGGCTTCTACTGTTGATCCCAATAAAATGGCCAAGTAAGTAAAGATTTTTATATTATAATTTATCCCGTCATCTTTTATGTGTTTGAATATGTGCATTAACTGATTGATTATAATTCTCTCCATTGAAATGTAATTACATGAGCTTGATCAACCAAGCCAACAAGCTGTTATCATAGTTTCTTAACATTATTTTAAGTTAAAAGTAAGAAATAAAGAGATCACATGGAAAGCTATGGAACCTTTCCTTATTGAAGTGACTGTAAAAATCAGTAACTTGCTTCTTTTACCTTTTTTTTTTTTCCTTCTTCTTCTTCTATATTCACACAGGTCAATTGGTTCAACCAAAAAGAAAAAATAGCAGGGAGGTCTATTCTTGAAGAGATATTTTTTTTTTCAGTGTACGAGTAGACATTAAATTAAGAAAGTTGATAGACTTAAAAAAACCAAGCTTAGGTATGAGTCCAAATGAAAATGCCATAAGCTACAAGTTTGAATTTGGTTGCCTCGTTCTTCCCCTTTTTTGAAAACGCCTCACAAAATTGATTCTTCTGTTGAGGTGTCTTTGCTTTTTGTATGCTTTCATCATTGCATTTTCCATTATTTTGATAGCCCTTGCTAACCTATCTATTTGCCTTGATTGCATTCGTTTTTTCCTGCAAATGTTTGCTCACTCGGATTGCATGCCTTTGTTTTTCCTTTGATTTAGTAATGGGAGCTTGCCTTTTGCCGTTATCTACTAAATATTTCTTTTAGGCCACATTAATATTGATTTTTAATTGGTTATAGAGGCTGAATTATAGAACAAATCATTGAAGGTTGCTCTTGATAAAGGAAAGCTTTAGGTTAATTATGGAACGAAGCTAATATCCCTTTGAATTTGTATATTGATGCTATATGAATTCCTTTTTTCAACAAGACTTCATTTAGCCTCAGAATATGTGCTACTTCCATTGTAGGCGCTAGCAAAGGCCGCAGCTATCTGTCAGTACTCGCAGCATTTTAGTTATTGTTCTCTAACACATAAGAGACGTTGATCAGGTAACAAATCTTCTCTTTATAATTTTTTTGGTTTTAGTGATCTGATATGGTTCCTTTTAAGAAGGACTATCTATAATTAAAAGTAGTCATTGAAAAAGTTCTGATAAAATGACGATTCACATGTATTACTGGGACCTTTAAACTTACCTGAAATCGACATTGATGACAACCTCAACAGCACTGACAGCCAACAGAATCAACCAACCTAGCATCAGAAGAGCATAGAGACCAGTAGCAGCAGTTGTAGGGAAAAATAGCAGCAACATCACTTGTGGAAAAAAAAAAGAGAATCCAACAAGATGAGTTTTCTTTATCCTTTTTTTCAAATTTCCCCTTGCTTAGGCATGGATTTATTTCACCCTTGAGAACTTCATGTGGTGCTTCATGCTTAGTGTGTTGATTTCTCTAGTGATGTTGTGTATTTGCATTCATCATCATAGATTGCACACATCTGTGTTTTTTATCAACCTATTTTCTCTTTTCCTTCATGTTCTCCCATCATTATTGACCATATCTACTTTACTGTTAGTTCTTGTCTGTGTGTGTTAGCAAATTCATCATGTGATTAACAGTTTTTGTGGGATTGTTGTTTGTTCTGGCAAGTTTTGGTCAATTTCATGGGCAAAACGAGTGAAGCTCACATTGGCAGAGAAGGGGATCAAATACGAGTCGATGAAAAAAAAACTTGATAGACAAGAGTCCCCTGCTTCTTGAAATGAACCCAGTTCTAAAAGATGATTCGTGTTCTTATTCACAATAGAGTGCCCGTTTGTGAGTCTCTTAATATTGTCCAATACATTGATGGGGTAGGGGAAAATTAGTATAGGGTTTCCGAGGGAAGATTTGATCAATAGTTTAGCTGATATCTAAAGAGAACCCAAGCCATGTTCCAAACAGAAATCTTAAAACCTTTCAACTGCTCAGGTTCCAAATGATATCCATAGCCGAAGTACAACAGGAATGACTTTATATTTTCTTACACCAAATTTGGTCATCTCTTGCCTTAAAGTCTTCCAACTAGGCACTTTGGTCCTTTGGGATGCTTTTTACATGTAGAGAGGAAAGTTCAATGCTATTTTCATTAGTGTAGCAATTTGATCTTAAGTTAACTGGAGTCTATAAACCAAAGAAGTTGTCTTACTTGAAGTGCGTATTTGCTTATTAGCACGATGTTGTGCAATATTATTGTCTTTTCTTTGTAGAAATAACACCGTCAAAGTAGTTCCTAATTTCAAAGAGAACAAATTAGGAATTTAACTGCATTACTTTTCATAAATAAATCACTTTTCCTGTACATTGTTTCAACAAGACAGATACCAAAGGCTTTTGGTTAAACTCAATCAATAATGATCAATTTAGTTTGATCATGTCTTATACAACAGAAGCAGGTTGTGATTTATATAAGCAAGCTTAGCTGGTGAACTCGCTTCCGCTCAATTCTCTTTACCATGATAATTAGTGGGATTCCCACCTTTTGTTTTTAAGAATTTCCTGTTGTTAGACTCTGCTTTTATTGCTTGCTTATTTAGTTCTTTTTATTGGTTCATGTGATCTCTTGGTTGTTACTGGCTTATATAATTCTCATAATAGTCCATATAATTTGCTTAATAAATGTTCTATATGCCCCTTTATTTTGTCTTCCTTGCTTCGAAACCCTCTTGTTTATGTCATGTATATGACAAGACATAATAGACAGGTTTACAAATTGCAGACCTAGGTCCCCTCTCACATGTTTTATCTTTTTCTTCTGATCTTTTTAACAAGAAATGCAGCCTATCTAGAGATCGCAAGTGATGGTTTGGAGGATTAGAGCCATTCACTCATTAACATACTACCATGTTATTTTCAGTCGTCGTTTCTGCGTTTGTGCATATCACCTGTTCAAACCTTTTTTTTTCCCACTCCATTTGCTTCCATGCATAAACATTTAGCATGCTTCCATTGGAATGTTCAAGCTTCACAACCAGCTCCTTATGCTTTCATTTCTTTCTCTTTTTAGGCAGGAACTAACGACAATACTATTAGGAAGGTTCAGTTTGAAGAAGTCTGCAGAAATAAAATCCTATTCCTATCATTCTGGGATTGTGGCTATTTTTCTAGGATTATGGCAATCAAAGAGAACCTCTTCTCAAGCCATAATACTAGTGATTTGATCCACGTAAAATAACATCTGCAGTAGCTAGTTTTTCTCATTTCTGTTTGTAAAAAGCTGTATTTAAGCAGCACTCGTTTATCAAATAAGATTATGCAATTTCCATCAATCCTGTGAGCTTCATAAGAGTGTTATTTCTAACAGTGGTATCAGAACCTCTATAGATTCAAACACAACAAAAGTGCAGCTCGATAAAAAGAAGAAAGAAAATGAGTGAGGATAAGAGTTTAACGAAGATTCCTCATTTTGATGGTCAACATTATGATCATTGGAGTGAATTGATGGAAAACTTGCTGAGAGCAAAAGGGCTATAGAGTCTTGTGGAGATTGGTGTTCAGGAGCCAATCATTGGAACTGCACTTACTAATACGCAGCAGACACAACATGATGATGCCAAGATGAAAGATCATCAAGTGAAACACTATCTATATCAAGCAATAGATAGAGTTACATTTGAGCAGAACTTAGACAAGCGCACATCAAAGATTGTGTGGGATTCATTGAAGAGCAAGTTTGGAGGGATTGCAAAGGTGAAGAAATCTCTTCTCAACACACTAAGAAAAGACTTTGAGATTCTGCAAATAAAGCAAAGTGAGTCAATTACAGAGTACTTTGCTAGAGTTACATCAGTTGCCAACCAAATGAAGAGTAACAGGGAGATTATGTCAGACACAAAGGTGGTCGAAAAAGTGCTCAGAACCTTGACAGAGAGGTTTGCTTATGTGGTGGTCTCGATAGAAGAATCCAAGGATGTGAGCTCCATGACAGTTGATGAATTACAAAGTTCTCTTGTAGTTCACGAAGCCAAATTCAAAAGGCTGGAAAAAGATAAAAACGAGGAGCAGGTGTTGCATACTTCAATTGGAGAAGGCAGAATAAACATTAATAGAGGAAGAGGAGGTATCAGCTTTAGAGGTCCAAACAGAGGGAGAGGAAGGCAGGTGTTTGGCAGAGGCACAATGAAATGCTTCAAATGTCACAGGCCAAGGCATTTTCAGTATGAATGCCCTACCTGGGAAAGAAACGCACATTATGTTGAGCTGGATGATGAAGAAGAACTTTTACTCATGGCTCACGTTGAAATGAGGGGATCAAACAGAGAAGATGTTTGGTTCATCGATTCAGGATGTTCCAACCACATGACAGGTAACAAAAGGTGGTTTGTTACATTGAATGAGGAGTTCTCACACACTGTGAAGTTGGGAAACAATGCTCGGATGCAGGTTATGGGTCTTGGGAACATTAAACTGAGAGTTCAAGGAAGAACACAAATCATAAGTGATGTATATGATGTGCCAGACTTAATAAACAATTTGTTAAGTGTTGGGCAGCTGCAGGAGAAAGATCTGACAGTGATAATGCAAAGAGGAGCCTGCAAGATCCTTCATCCCACAAAGGGACTGATTGTACACACATATATGACTACAAACCGAATGTTTGTCATGCTTACTGAACAACACAATGATGCATGTCTGCAAGTAACACAAAAGGATCTCATAGGGTTTTGGCATAGACGATTTGGTCACCTACATCAGAAAGGACTCTGAAGCTTGCACTTCAAGCAAATGGTGGAAGGGATGCCTAAAATCACAGAAGTAAGCAAAGTGTGTGAAGTATGCAACAAAGGGAAGCAACACAGAGAAGAGATACCAAAGAAAGCTAACTGGAGAGCATCAGAAAAGTTGCAGCTTATCCACTCGGATCTCTGTGGACCAATCACTCCAACTACCGTGAGCAACAAGAGGTATATTCTGACATTCATAGATGACTTCAGCAGAAAAACATGGCTTTATTTACTGGCAGAAAAAGGAGAAACTTTTGAGAAGTTCAAACACTTTAAAACCAAAGTTGAGAAAGAGACAGGGATGAGCATTCGGTGTCTTAGAAGCGATTGAGGAGGAGAATACACTTCCCAAGTTTTTCAAGAATTTTGCAGCACCCAGGGAATCAAGAGACAGTTCAGCACATCATACACTCCTCAGCAAAACGGAGTTGCTGAACGTAAAAACCGAACTCTCATGAACATGGTTCGATGTTTACTTGTTGAAGGAAAAATGCCAAGGAATTTATGGGCAGAAGCAGCAAAGTGGTCTGTATATATCATCAACCAAAGTCCTACTGCAACAATTACAAATAAAACTCCAGAAGAGTGCTGGACTGGAAACAAGCCTAATGTGGCACATTTCAAAGTTTTTGGATGTGTTGCCTATGCACATATACCGGATGTGAAGAGGATCAAGCTAGAAGATAAAAGCCATAAATGTGTATTCCTGGGAGTCAGTGAAGAGTCTAAAGCCTATAGACTTTACGATCCCGAGAGCAAGCAGATCATCACCAGCAGAGACGTGATCTTTGCTGAAAAGGAGACATGGAACTGGGGGAGGACAGATGATGAACAAGAGGAATTAACTTGGGATGACACAGAATCATTCAATGGAACAGGCAGAGAAGAAGATGACATACCAAATGAGCAGGCTGCAGCACAAACAGAGGAGGCAAGAAGTACAGCCCTTGCTCAATCTCAAGAAACTCGAAGGGAGCAGACAAAAAGGATCAGCATACCTCCAAGACACTTGCAACATTATGTAACTGGTGAAAATCTTGCAGAGGAAGAAGAGGAAGAGCAATACCTAGTGCTCTATGCTACTGAAGATGATCCAGTAAGTTACGATGATGCCGTAAAAGACATTAAATGGAAAAATGCCATGGACACCGAGATACAAGCTATCGAGAAAAACAATACATGGGAGTTAGTGAAACTACCTAAAGGAATGAAAAAGATTGGAGTGAAGTGGGTTTTCAAAACCAAATTGAATGAAAAAGGAGAGGTCGATAAGCATAAAGCGAGACTGGTTGTGAAGGGTTATGCTCAAAGACAAGGAATAGATTACAACAAAGTGTTCTCGCCAGTCGCTAGATGGGACACCATCAGAATGCTACTCTCTCTAGCTGCATTGCGAGGTTGGGAAGTTTTTCAGCTTGATGTAAAGAGCGCTTTTCTTCACGAAGAACTGAATGAGGTTGTTTATATTGAACAACCCGAAGGATACATTCGAAGGGGAGAAGAGCACAAAGCATGTCTACTAAAGAAGGCATTATATGGATTGAAACAAGCCCTTAGAGCTTGGTACAGTCGGTTGGAGGATTACTTTGCTGGTGAAGGTTTCGACAAATGCAACTATGAACACACCTTGTTCATAAAGAAGGAATGAGGAAGTTTTTTAGTGGTAAGTTTGTATGTGGATGACTTAATCTTTACTGGTAATAATGCGATGTTATGTGAAAAATTTAAAGCCTCCATGCAGTCAGAATTTGATATGACTGATCTAGGGAGGATGAAATATTTTTTGTGTGTAGAAGTACATCAAACAGAGGCTGGAATTTTCTTATGTCAAGGAAAATATGCAAATGAAATACTTGCAAGGTTTGGAATGAGTAGCTGCAATGCAGTCAATAACCCTATGGTTCCAGGAACTAAACTATCATCACAAGAGAAAGGAGAAGAAATTGGCAGCACCGAATACAAGCAATTAATTGGCAGCCTATGTATATCACAACAACGCGACCTGATATAATGTATGCAGTGAGTTTTCTAAGCAGGTTCATGGCTGCACCGAAGGAAGGACATCTACTAGCTGCAAAAAAAATACTCAGGTACCTAAGGGGGACAATAAAGTTTGGTATTTTCTACAAAAGAAGCTCGGACAGCACCCTTAAAGGATACACTGATAGTGACTTTGCGGGTGACTTGGATGGGGGGAAAAGCACTTCTGGGTATGTGTTCATGATGGGAGATGGTGCAGTAGCGTGGAGCTCCAAAAAGCAACCAATAGTTACTCTATCAACTACTGAAGCAGAGTATGTAGCAGCAACCACTTGTGCATGCCAAAGTATATGGATGAAGGAAGTTCTAAATAGCATTGAAGAAGATCATTGTAAATGTGTTACTGTGTTCTGCAACAATAGTTCATCCATTAAATTGTCCAAGAATCCAGTATTTCATGGGAGAACAAAGCACATCAATGTAAGATTTCATTTTATTCGAGATCTTATCAAAAAGGGAGAAGTAGAGCTCATCTACTATGGCACTAAGGAGCAACTAGCAGACATTCTGACAAAGCCGCTTAAACTTGAAGATTTTGTAAAACTTCGAATGCTCTTGAGAGTACAAGAGAAGAAGGATCTAAACTGAGCAAATGCACAACATGATCAGTTTAGGGGAGGATATATTAAGAAGGTTCAGTCTGAAGAAGTCTGCAGAAATAAAATCTTATTCCTATCATTCTAGGATTGTGGCTATTTTTCTGGGATTATGGCAGTCAAAGAGGACCTCTTCTCAAGCCATAATACTAGTGATTTGATCCACGTAAAATAACATCTGCAGTAGCTAGTTTTTCTCATTTCTATTTGTAAAAAACTGTATTTAAACAGCACTCGTTTATCAAATAAGATTATACAATTTTCATCAATCATGTGAGCTTCATAAGAGTGTTATATCTAACAAATACTTTATTGCAGGACTGCTGATTATCAAGCCTTGTTCAGGTTTGACGGTCATCGTTCAAACAGGTTACATTTCTCAACACAAATTACAAATTAGCTCACTTTCTCTTTTGTCATACCAGCAATGTATGTGCAGTAAACTCCGCTCAGCCACTGCCTTCTTCCTTTTTTACATTATGAACATTTGTTGGGTCTAGAATGTGTTTTTTCTTTGTGCCACTTTCCTAGGCCACTGTTAATTTTTATTTGAATACCACCAACTTAAAATGTTAAAAGGCCTTTGTACCACTTTTTATTTCTTTCCATGAGACATTGTAATTTTTTGTTTGCCAGATTTTTATCAATCGAATTGGGATTAGCGCATCATTGACTCTTTCCACATCGTCAAGACTAGTGTTACCAAAGTCAGAGAACAATAAAAAAGCATTCACGGCGAAGCGCGAACACCTTAACTGGTCAAAAAATTACTAATTAAGAGGCGCATGTACACAGACCACAAATAAAACAATGTTATTGCTATGGCAGAAGAAGGCATTTCATTCTATGGTTTTTAACAATCGAGAAATGCAATAACAACAAAACCACAAACAGGTGACTACCCACTTGCAAATGTGTCTTATGTCCTATGGCTGACTCTCTCTTGGCCTTGTTTTCATGTGAATGTGCAGTTGCCTTCTTTTGTGGCCTTAAAGAACACTCGATCGATAGCCCACCGTAACCAAAACCAGTGCCTGCAGGGACTACTATTTTAATCTCACCATTGATAGGCTTGAAAGATGATGCAGTTGAGGGATTGAGTGCCCAGAGAATTGGAGAGCCAAATACAGAAGCAAATGACATTTTATTTATGTAATAATTTTGCGTCTCTTACTCATCTCTCTTCTTTCACTACTGTTAATAGAAATATGAGTAATAGCAGGGGAGGTGGTCTGATCGGCTCTTCGAAGTAATTGTTAGAGATTTGAGACATATAATAGCAATCCTATTACAAGAAAAGCAAGAGACAGAAACACATGGAAGAGCATTACAACAGAGGCACCCCTTGGTGCTAAGTTGGGCAACTACAAATTTATGTTTGTTTTTCAAAAGTTGGGTGCCATTTTTGTTGTGAATCAAGGAAGACATGAGAACACATTCCAATAGAAATTTATTATTGTGATGATAATTATCAGGTTTTCTTTGCCTTAAATGAGGCCATCATAAACCATTTTAAGCTTTCTTGGCCCTGTAATGATGGTGATTTTGGTCATCAATGCATATGGGTTTCTTCCATCATGCAGATCATATCTACAAGCACTAAAATGATAGGTTCATTCTTGGAATGTTTTGGAAGATAATAGGCTCATGAAAAACAATATTTGCAATAGCTAGAAAACCTGCCATGATAAAACACTAAAAGAAAGCCTAAAATAAATGTATCGAAAGCAGTTTAACTTCATTATTCCAACATAGGGGAAGGAAAGACAAACAATATGCACTTCACAGACAACATATATATATATATATATACACACAATGCATATAATGAGATGCTGTAAATTATCATGCTCAAAAGACCATCTCACGGCTTCATTATTCCATCATCCTTGTTGTGCTCGAAATGCCACCCACAGTGCTAACACGACCTGCTAGAGATTGTGAAGAATTAGGGACATTTTTATACTTTTAGTAATTATTTCCATTTAATTCTTTTCACACCATCTGCGTCCAAGGATCGATGTTTATGAAGAAAAAAGAAAGAGGTTTTATTTGATCATTATAAATAATTTAAGGAGGACATTTTTAAATTATTATCAAAAAAACATATCAATTGCAACATAAGCACGGTGATAACAGTAAACTAAGAAACTTGCAAGATTAAAGAAATAATTGGGTATAGAAAAATCACAAATATTTGCTTCTCGGGGAATTCTCAGTGTATTCTTCGGCACCTCTATCAACAGAGAATTGTCGGTGTATTGTTCATTGAAGAGGTCTTTATATTTCAAATAGTTTTGGATAGACTCAAAGCATGCCTTGAGTCCCCAGACTTGTATTTTATTTCTCTATCAATGCTGTCCTTCAATTTCTCTACACTACCGAAGGAGGGGAGAATATTCAACTGTAATTTCATTAGTTATGTACCTCTTGCAGATTCCAATGGTTATGAATTTATCGAATTAATCAAAGCCTTTAAAAAATGAAAGAAATAATAATAATCATGCATCCTATCGAATGAACTGAAAATGGACAATCAAAATAACCAGGATCTAGAACGATACACCTTTTTTCATCCGACATCCTCTACGACATCGTAGAGGCAACCCCTCCAGCACCACCATTTTTATGATTGCCAACGCAAGAGCAAACCCTCCTCTCTGTAGCTTTTTCTTATCTGATACAGCCTCGTTCTCTTCCATTTTTTCTATCTGTCTGGTGCTCCTTCCTTTTCTTCTTTTTTTTCTTCTGCCTGTTTGTTGTAAGAAAAGAAAAACCCATTAAAAGGCAATCATATCCAAAGGGGAATTGAGAAAGACTGCCAAAATACCATGATTTCAAATGACATACTTCTCAACCACACCATAGAAGAATCACCTCTATAACTCCAGTTTTCAACCAACTTATTGCAAAGAAAAAGACATAATTAAAATATTATAAAACAAATAGAGAAAGGATGCGGAAGAATTACTCAAAAGAGGAGTTATATGGTCAATTTTTAAGTTAAGGTTTTGCAAAAGAAAGGAATGATTTTATGGTATACGAAGTAAAGAGAGCTAATGTTATGGAAAAGCCAAAGTTACGTGAGAGAAGCCTGAAACAAAACAGCAACAATTGTGCTAACATGTATATGGTGAAAGTGTGCATCCTGTTTTACTTTCTTCGGTAATTTTATCTCCTTCTTCCTCTTTATCATCTTTTTTTAATGGGCCCAGGATTCCTGATAATATGGGGATCCAACTTAAATCCCACAATTCAGTTCGGGTTGTCTTTTTCTCAACATAAGTTTATACTCTCTCTCTCTCTCTCTCTCTCTCAAGCAGAAAGAATATATTTCTGTGTCGCGATTCATGATATACAAATATATATGGCTATGAAAATTCTTAAATAAAATAAGTGGAGTATACCTCAAAAAAAAATTAGTACTTTACATGTTATCTTTTTCTTTTGATAACAAATCTATCAAATATAATAAGTGTAGCCAGGGATAAATTATTAACAAATACTATATTATATAGACATGCATTAGAAATCAATTCAAAACATATATATTAATTCATATTAAGTAAAATTAATTTAAAAATACTTTTAAAATGAAAAAACTTACATAATAATTGTTCTCTTTGAATTTTCATATTTTGAAATCGCTTCATAAAAGCTTCATTATCAATCTTATCAAAGATATCTTTCTCAATGTATACAACCAAACTATCATTCATCCACTTATCTCTCATCCCATTCCACAATCTACTCTTGACAATATGCATAGCAGAAAAAACTCTCTCCACTGTAGCAGTTGCAACTGGTAGAAGTAATGTCAATTTGATAAGCATATATACTAATAAAAATATCAAATTCTTTTTTGTTTTTACCATTTTCTCTGCAAGACTAGCAATACCTTCAATACTGGAAAACTCATCATCACCACGTAGATCAATAATATACGTATCAAGTTGGTCATCAAGTACCATAAGGTCCACTATAGAGAATTCACTATGATAAAAATAGAGTAAGGAGAATAAGCTTTTCTTTGTTGAAAGTAGAGAAAGAGTTATTTGAGCTTAAACATGCCACATAAAGAAGTAACTCCGTACTTATCTCAGTAAAACGATCATCCAACTTAGTAAGTTGCATGTCAATGATATTGTTAAACAATTCATAACAAAAATAGTGTAAGTTTGTAATCCCTTGAGATTTTCGCCTTGAACGCCCACAAAGCTTGTACTCATCTTCCATGTTTAAAATATCAATGTCATGTTTGATGCAAAAAGATGACACTTCTTCCAGTAAGTATTCCCAATCATTCTCTCTCATCATTTTGAATCGTTTCTTTGATGTTTTTAATAAACTCATAGCATTTTCTAGTCTTGATCTTTTCTTTGTAATGCTTGTGAAAACTCATTAGTAACTGCTAGTATCCTTCTCAAACAATAAAGCATGAACACAAAATTAAATGATTCCATAATACCTGTTAAAACAACTGCTTCCGTTCTCTGTTATGAGTTTATCTCATCCTCCCTTATAATCTAAAGCACATCAAGAACTGATAAAAACATTGCAAGTAGACGAATAATTGTAACATAGTGGGAGCCCCAACGAGTATCACCATACCTTCTAAGAGAAGTTTCTTGATTCAGGCCTCGTCCATTAGAAATTTCTCCATTTTCAAGTCCTTCAATAATTCTAGCATATTGTTTTTCTCTAATCACCTCCATCCTTTTACATGATGCTCCAACTATGTTTATAATGTTAGAAATAAAATTGAAGACATCTCCAACTTCATTATGCTTCTTTGTAACAGCCACAAGAGTCAATTGAAGTCTGTAGGTAAAACAATGTACATAATATGCACTTGGATTGTTATTTAGAATAAGTGCTTTCAAGCCATTGAATTCACCTCGCATGTTACTAGCTTCATCATATCCCTGACCACGCAATCTTGATATGCTTAACCCATGTTTAGAAAATAAAGCTTCAATAACTGCTTTGAATGAACTAGCAGTTGTAACCGACACATGTTGAATGCTAAGAAAACGTTCAATTATATGTTCATTGTTGTCTATATATCGTATAACAACTGTCATTTGTTCCTTGATTGATATGTCACGTGACTCATCAATTAAAATTGAAAATAATGAGTCACCTAGATCTTTGATAATCACATTTGTAATCTTCTCTACAGCAGCTTGAGTAATGTCTTTTTGAATATCTGGAGAAGTCAATTTGTTATGTCTAAGAGCTTCACTGAAAGTAACTCTTTTAATAGCTTCATTATTTCTGGAAAGAAAATGCAAGAGCTCTAGATAATTTTCTTGGTTGCTTGAACATTCACATTCATCATGGCCACGAAATGAAAGTCTTTGGTGCAACAAAAAACAAGCACACTATATTGAAGCATTCAATCGAGTTCGATAATCACTTTGACTCTTTACTGTCTGCTCAGATAACAAAGTCATGATACTTTGTTTTTCATTCATCAAATTCTCACATTTTATCCGAGATGCATTGTGACTACTATTAAACTTTCCAATATGAAGATCAAATCTTTCCCTTTTTTTCTAATTTGAAAACCCATCACCCACAAACGAATCAACACCCCCTTTTGACTTGAACAGGTAACAATACAAGCAAAAGGCAGCATCTTTAGCTATGCTGTACTCTAACCATGTTGGGTATGCACCAAACTAAGCCAGATTAAAGCATTGTAGTGTTGATATATTCCCAAATTGTTTTTGAGGAAAATCACAGTGTGAAGGTTAATAAGGACCTTTTTGTAGATAAAGCTTTTCAGATTGCATCCCTATCATTTATATGGTATTCATAAATTAGTCTTCTTAAGCCAGGGTCAGCAAGAAGAGTGTCGGGGTTGATTTCAATATGACTTTTCTTTGAACTTGATTGAGTTACTTGACTTGAAGCTTTGATTGGCTCGTCATCCTCAAGGGATTTATGCTTAAAATACTTGTCTAGTGATATGTTAATTTAATATGAACTTGCTAGATTTTTTTATCATTATTAGTGTCTACATAATAATTAACACAACTACACAATAATTCATTGTTAAACAAAAGTCAATTGAGTTACACAATAATTCTAAATCTTCCATATGAAATAAAGAGCAAAATACATGTCAATTCATCAAAATCAAAACCTATTTCGACTCATATCTATATGTGTATAATAAGTATGTTGATTAAATTATACTTAATCATTTCTAGACATTTAATTGAGGAACAATGCCTAGTGTATGTGTAAAAGGAACAATACTTGAAAAACATGATTTCTACTTGATATTTTACTTACAAACAAATCATGTGAAAATATTAAATTTCAATAAACTACTCTGTCAATGCAAGAGATGCCAAGAATAGTGGTTTTGCATGAATATTAATTTATTTCTTTATAATAAGAAAAGAAACACTTAATTAATTAAATTAGCAGATTTAAATATTTATTTTGAAAATATTCATATCAAAACCCTTAAATTGTCATAAACCCTAATATTTTTAATAACTAATTATAAAAGAATAAAACTAAAATTAGACAATGAAACAAATAGAAAAGATGAAGAAAATTTACCTAAAGTATAAAGCAAAAGGCAAGAAAGATTAATTGATGAGTAAAGCAAGAGGCAGGGAACGACAGCTAAACAATGTTAGACAGGGAAAGATAAAGAAAGAAAAGGGAAAAGGGGGGGAAATTAGGACAATGAGTTGTAATTATA